>Ga0099825_1001837_pt1 | contig 27656 bp, 9 predicted proteins | sample SiratroredBW_FD_76838 | JGI IMG/M metagenome (GOLD analysis project Ga0099825, IMG submission 76838) | Root nodule microbial communities of legume samples collected from California, USA - Siratro red BW | ecosystem: Host-associated > Plants > Roots > Nodule | place: USA: California | collected...
CAATAACCTCCTCACCATAAATAAATCTCCTTCAACTGCAAATTCTTCATCATACTCTTCTTCACTTTCTGCAGCAGATTCTGAAGAGGATTCACTAACAATCTCTCCATCTTTAACCAACATATTCCTTTTAGTTGAACATTCAGAAGCTATGTGACCTCTCCCCTAACATTTGAAACATTTAATATCATTAGTTCTTGTTTTCTTTGGAGCCTCATTGGACTTATTTTGTATCCTTTGAGGGGTAGTAGCAGATGCATTGGATGAAGTAGCTCCCTTCTTCTTTGATTTGTCCTTCCAACCTTTTTGGTAAAAGTTAGAAGAACCTCTCTTCATAGTGCCTTTTCTCTTGAGTTGTTGCTCTACCTTGATAGCTTGATGCACTAATTCTTCCAACTCAACATAATTTTGCAACTCCACAACATCTCTAATGTGACTATTCAATCCATGTAGAAATCTAGCCATGGTTGCCTCCCTTTCTTCATTGATGTTGGCTCTAATCAAAGCCACCTCCATCTCCTTATGATATTCATCTACACTCTTACTACCTTGTGTAAGTCTTTGTAGCTTGTTATACAAGTCCCTATGAAAATGGGATGGGACAAACCTCCTTCTCATCAATCTCTTCATTTCCTCCCAAGTATTTACTAATGGATCTCCATATCTTGCCCTCTTTTTGCAATTGGTTCCACCAAATGAGAGCATAATTCAGTGAATTCCATGGCTGCCACCTTCAACTTCTTTTCTTCTGTATAGTTGTGGCATGTAAATAATTGCGCAATCTTCATTTCCCACTCCAAATAGGCCTCGGTATCACTTTTTCCTTTAAATGAGGAAATTTGTATTTTGACTCGTTCAATTCTGTCCTCTTTATGTTCTTCCCATGGCCTCTTCTTCTCCTTCTATCTTGTGTTCTCCTATCTCCATTATTATCATCTCCATTATTATTCATTTGATTCTCTATTTGTTCAATTATTCCATAGAGTTCCTCATTGTTTTCTCTCATCATTCTTTGCAATTGTACAATCATAGCATCAAGTAACAATCTTTGAGCTCCCTCAAGTTGAGGATTACCTTCATCACCTGTTCTTGTCATACTTCAAGCAAAGAATCAAAATGTGAAGTAATAGAACCTCACCACTCTTCTCACGTGTTTACACTCAGAGATGTACTACTAATGTATAGTGCTCTCTATTATGGCTTTTTCTCTAATGTTCCACTCTTGCCTTTTACCACTCCTTCCCTAACTTAAAGTTCTTACTTGAATCAAACAATCTATAACCAAGAATTATTGTTAAGTGCAACAATCATAGGGCTTAAACAAAATTTAACAGTCAAAAACAGTAAGGAAGTAGTAAAGAACAATTTCACTACCAACAAACAAGCAAAACACACATTAAACAATGATTGGGGAAAACACTTGACACTTAGGAATTTTATCAAACAAGTGGGATGCACCTAAGTTTAGAATGCAGTTGCTGTACTTTTTTTTATTTTTTTACTTTTGCTGCAAAATTTTTTTTACTTAGGACAGTAAAACATGAAATTGCAACAACTGAAAATGAAACTATACAAAAATTCCCAATAAAACGAGCACATATTTAACACTTAACAAAAACTTAGACCAAATCACATGGATTGAAAGGATTGAACAATGATGAACATGTGATGGACACTAAGAACAAAAACACAATACAGAACCAGAATTGAAGAAAAATTGACACTAGAAAATTGAAAGATGAATTATGACCATCCTTGCTCTGATTACCAAATGATGTGATTCCTCACGAAAAATTTTCACAGAAACGTAAGATTAATTCTGTGACGTAAGATTAGCAAAATACGAAATATGAAGTTAAGAAAGATTGGATAAATTTTGGAAAAAAATAACAATACAGAAGAAATAAAGAACAAGGATCAGATTCGAGTAAAGGAAATGATGGATGCCATAAACAATTGATGTTTGAGAAGCCCTTACGATCGCCACAAGAATTAGGGAATTCTTGATAAGATCAGATGATTCAGGGTAGAACCCTAACAGAGAATATCTCAAGCTTCTGTAAAGAAAGACAACCAAAAATCCCTCTTTCATTCAAATCCAAATGATTTATACAATTTGTTCTCAAGTACTAAAAGCATATAAAACATAAATAAATTATCAACATTACAAACCTAGATAAAATGTCTTTGTGGTTAATAGAGACCTAAATAAATTATGATGGCCTCTAAGTCTTTCTCTTGAGCTGCAGCTTCAAAGATTGTTACCACCACTTGTTGTAATGACTCTTATACCTTTGTAGACATTTTGAGATTTATAAGCAAAAACCATGCCAAATCAATACTTTTATTAAAGAAAATTTTATCTTAGTTAAAGTAAAAACAACATAGTATAAGACTCTTTTTTCTAAAATAGGTTTGAATTATAACTTATGTGAGCATCATTCTTGATGATTTCTTGTCACAAAGGTGGACTTTTTACATTGGTTGGCTGCATAAGTAATGTGATATGTATATCTTTTATATCAGTTGACAATCGATGTGAACACTCCCATGCTTTTTACATCAATGACACCTATATCGATCTTTCAACCAATATAAAACGTTCAAAATAACTAATTTATAAAGTGCCTATTATTGTAACGTTCCTTTTATTAACAATATTATGTGAAGTATCTTTTCATTACCTATTTGGAAGGGTGAAAATATTGTTATTTCAATGTGTCGATGACACCTCTATTTTTTGAGAACCAATAGTGAGAAATGTACTCAAAACTAAAAACACACTCAATAAAGGTCCATTTTGATAAAAGTAAGATGGTGAGGGTGTGTTTGCAAAAAAGAAGATTTCCAAAGGTGTTCAACTATGACAAATTGTAGAACTATGACAATGTTTGTAACATTTGGAAATAACAATTGGAGAAAACCAAAGAAAAGAGATTCCTTATACTTAAAAAACTTGTAAGTTAATTATTTCCTATGGAAATATAAACAATTATAATTTGGGGAACGACCGTGTTTGTTAAAATCTGTGTTTTCATGTTTGTAACTCTATTATTCATCTTTTTCTTTAAGTTCCCAAAAGGAGTAGAAATGGAGATTAGATGTATCTAAAGAAGTTTCTTATGAAGAAAAAGGGAGGAAGAGGAAGGTAGAAAAGTAACATGGATTAGTTGAGAGAATACATAGTTCAAATAAAGAGGTGGGTTATGAGTAAAAGACTATGATCTTATGGAAAATTGGAGAATGAGAGTCACAATGAAAAAAAAATAACCTGTGGAGTAAGGTTTTGCAGTTAAAGTATAGGTTTAGTGAGGGTGGTGAAGGGGAGGGTGCATTTTGAAAGGGATATATATGGTCCAGGGATTTAGGGAAGAAAACATGTCAAGGTCAAGTATGGAGTTGGTGGAGGTAAAAAACATAACTAGAACAGTAAGGGATGGTCAAGTACTGAAGTTATGGGAATATATAAGTGAGAGACTAATTCTTCAAATCTAAGTATAGTAGACTATACAACAACTCATTACAAAAAATTGACAATTAAACATATGAGAGACTGAGAAGCGAGTGTGAATAGAAGTTTCATTGGAGAAGGAATTAGTTTAAATAAGAAAAATAATTAGTTGAGCAATTCATGCAGAAAATATCAACAACAATACCACCAAAGGAGGGAGTAATAGGCAACTAGACTTGAAAGGGAGATAAATTTAAAGTATGTTTAGTAAGGTCTGCTTATTTATAACTACACCATCACTAGCAGATCCCTAACTTCAAATGTAACTTTCTTTGCTTAAAGGTTGATAAATGACAACTAAGGACAACTTGAAGAAGAGAAAAATAACACTAGATCTTTTAGAATTGAAATTGCTATTTTATAATTTATATAAGGAAACAACTTATCATCTCATGTGGATTCTTGCATACTGTTTAGAAATTGGTTTATTCATAGTTGGATATAGAGGGGGCAATAAACAATAACAACAAAATGCACTTCCGACAACATTTTCATATTCTATTCGGTAATTAGTGGAAATCATGAAAGTTTAAGTGGTTTCGAACTATCTAGTTAACTTTAACACACAAGAATAATGTTACCTTTAAAAGAGAAACTACAATTAGTGTTGCAACAAAAACTGTATAGTTAGAAGGTGAAAGCAAACTGTAAGGGAACCCCAAACGCCAAAATTGCACTTTGTTGATAAGAGTTGAGGTACACGAAGTTGAGTTCCATTCACTAGTCCTTGATATGTCCTGAAAGTATTTGTAGTACCAACCTAAGGTTCCTGTGGTTATGCAAATTTTTTATTTGTGTATACACTTAACATATGCTTTTGTAATCTCCTTTCCATTTTAGTGTCTTGAGATATCTGCAATTGTTGTATTCTCTTGTAAAGGAACTCGACACATATCTAACACATCTGTAGTATTAAGATAATAGAGAATACAATTAAGACCATTTGGATATGTAATCCTTATCACATTGATCACAAAATTATGTGTTATACTCTTCACAAAGACCTTATGTGACATAAAACTTCCAAGTTGAATTTTTGTTTTGTTATGCCTACTCTACCCACATCTATATATTGTACACCACATGACAACTATATTTAGATAAGCTACCTACCTTTATACTCTTTTAATTTATCTCATACTTCATTATGCAACATATATCCTCCTACCCCAAATCATCACAGTTGCAATGTACATGAGTAACATGTCCCTGTCTTCTCATATCCCTTTCTACATTATATCTTCCTATCCCAATATCACAGTAATTTGAATACCAACATTTAAACTAAATACTAATCTACTATAATATGTGACCCAACCTTTATAATTGTAATCTTGTCCCATAATCTAACCCTTTATCCCTACATCATTGTTTTGTAATCCTTAGTTTATTAGTCTTTTATATTGTTTTAAAGATTTTAAGCATGTTATAGGGCTAAGACATCAATATGAGTAGGTGAAGTGCACTTTTGGATAATTATTAGTTATCCAACTCCACCTTTTTAACTATGCCAAGGTAACTCTGTAGCATCTGCAATTACATTTCTAAAGGTAATGTTGTTTATGGTTCCAAATAACCTATACTACTGTCATCAACATAATCTTCCAAACATTACTTTAGTTATTCTTCAATTCTAGAAGATAAAATTAGTGAAAATGTTGTTTTGCCTTTAAGTGTTGCACATTACTTATCCATACCTATTTATTACATTGGTTCCAAACGTCTCATGATATGTAAAAAAAAAATAAGTGATTGATTTATCATTCAACTCACACATTACACATAAACTAGTTCTTATCCCTATCCCCTTATTACTTAGATTATCCTTTGTGGAAATTTTGTTTAACATAACTCTCCATACGAAGTGTTGGGCTAATGGAAAAGCCTTGACATTACATAATTTGTTGAATACCTCATATTTTCCTCTAATGATAGTATCATGCAAATTTTCATAAGCTAACCTAATATGATAACATTTTGAATGTTCATCCTTCATTCCTATACACCATCACTCTCCTTATTTAGAGATTTTCCTACAAGTTGTTCCATCAATATTGTCAAATAAGGCACTTTCCATTTAAGCCATCCCCTCATCCACCTAAATTCCATTCCCTAATGTCCTTATTCTAGCTTCATATATAACTCTCCAATTGTTCCTTGTTTATTGATGGAATTGGTATAATGTAACATTATGAAAATACGAACGTAATATATGATTATTTTTGTCATAATTTTTATTTTAAAAAATTATATATATATATATATATATATAATAAAATAATAATAATAACAACAACAACAACAACAATAATAATAATAATAATAACAAATAATGTGAATATTTAGATTAATTCGATTTTGGGTGTTTGGTTTGAATTTTAGGAAGTTGTTTCAGATTTGAGAGATGATCTTAGCAATTCAGTTTTGGGTGTTCGGTTTGAGTTTTGGGAGATGACATTAACAATTCAGTTTTCAGTGTTCTATTTGGATTTAAGGAAGTGAGACTTTGGGACATAACATTAACAATTCGGTTTTAGGCGTTTGGTTCAGATTTTAGGAAGTCGATTCGGATTTTGGAAGATGATCTTAACGATTCGGTTTTGAGTGTTCAGTTCGGATTTTAGGAAGTGGAATTTTGGGAGATAACATTAGCAATTTAGTTTTGGGTGTTCGGTTTGGATTTTTGGAGATAACATTAGCAATTCGGTTTTAGATATTTGGTTCGGATTTTAGGAAGTGAAGATTTGGGAGATAACATCAACAATTCAATTTTGGGTGTTCTGTTCGGATTTTAGGAAGTCGGTTTGGATTTTGGGAGATAACATTTGCAATTCAATTTTGGGTGTTCGGTTCAAATGTTAGGAAGTGAAATTTTGGAAGATAATATTAACAATTCAATTTTGGGTGTTCAGTTCAGATTTTAGGAAGTGAGATTTTGGGAAATAACATTAGCAATTCGGTTTTGGGTGTCTGGTTCGGATCTTAGGGAATCGATTCAAATTTTAGTAGATGACATTAGCAATTTGGTTTCGGGTGTTTGGTCCGTATTTTAGAAAGTCAATTTAAATTTTAGAAGATGATCTTAGCAATTTGGTTTTGGGTGTTCAATTTGAATTTTATAAAGTGAGATTTTGGGAGATCACATTATCAATTCGATTTTGGGTGTTTGGTTCGGATTTTAGGAAGTCGGATTTTAGGAAATAACATTAGCAATTCAGTTTTGAGTGTTCTTCAGATTTTAGGAAGTGAAATTTTGGAAGATGATATTAGCAATTTGATTATGGAAGTTCAATTCAGAATTTTGGAAATGATTTATGAGGTTGGAGACCAATTCTTATAACGTGGGTATCTTTCTAATCCAAATAATAGAATCTGAATACATAAGATATTTACCTATATAAACCAGTTGTAAGCTGGTCTTTATGTAACTGTAAATTATTTTAATAAATTAAGTCAAATCAAAGACGTAACTATAAAATAATAATACACTACAAAAAAAATAAAAATTACCGACAAGACAGATCCATCAAAAAATACCCAAAATTCGTTGATAAATTGATCCTATATAAATTTACCGACGAATTGCTGAGTCCGTCGGTAATTACCGACAGATTTTTGAATCCATCGATAATTACTAACAGATTTAAGGTAAATTCGTCGATAAATTTAGCAACGGATGATTTTACCACGGATAAAGTTTCGTCGAATAAAATTCTATTGGTAATTTAACTTTTTCTTGTAGTGATAACGATGATAATAATAATAGTAATAATAATAGTTTTTTCTTTACTATCCACATAACAATTTCAGTCAAACCTTCGATTGCAAGGAGGAACAAAAATGGATTTAAAGGGTCTCTCTATCTTAGATATTTTGAAGAACTGAACTCATTGGTTGGACTACCATTAACCAACATAAAAATTATTTACGAGTATAAACATTTCTTTACTCGATTAATCCATTTAGTGCAAAATCATAACCTTTCAATTATATACCATAAAAACTCCCACCTAATTGAGTTTCTCATGATTCACCTTAACTATAATACTTATTTCTCCTAATATTATCTATGGTTTAATTAAAAACTAGGACAGTTGAGCAACCCTCTACTCTTCAAGAATGCTTATTGCATTTGATTCTATAAGCTTATGTAATACACTCTTAAAGATATGGATTTGACTGTTATCTTGTACATACCACTAAAGAGAAATGTTTATATTGTTCTAAACTTTTATGATTATCACATTTGGGTATCACAGATATGGATGAGATGACAGCTTTTCGGTCATTTACCTATATTGTAAAACATGTTAGCTATCACCTTTGATAGTGCACTTGAACTTCTTAGTAAAAGTGAAATTGAATCCATCTGAGTTAGATTTTCTAAAATTTGCGCTAAAGTTTAAATTTCCAACTTGATATTAAACTATATCGTTTCCTTCAATCTATATTCGTATTAACTTCTTTCTTTAACGACCTCCAAATCTTCACATGATCATGTACCCTAATTTTGTGATTATATATATTTTTTTGCCTTTCTCCAAGTAGTAATTAGATGGAAAAACCTAATATTCATATCGCTTGAAGTTATCCTAGAATCTAGATCTTGTTCTCAATATGGACTCATGTCTTAGATTTATCGTTTTCAACTAGAATAACTAAACCTCTCTACCAAAACATGTAAATGGGGCACCTTTTTTGTTAACAAATTCCTCAAATCCATTATCAGTTTGCCACATGAGAGTTTTAAACTGGGTAGAAATTGAATAACCTACACAAAGTCTACGATTGTTCCGAGAGAATCAATCATGTAGAAGAAAAATAATGTCAGTAACGAAATAATTACAATCTTATACATACTCTATCATCCAATAAAAGAGAAACACCAAATATATACATTAATTAGTAATCCAAAGCTTATCAAATATGGAATAGAAGGTACGTTCCTAGAACAAATATACAAGCAGAGAAAAAAAAAATACAAAGCCATTGAAAATGCATACTTCAATTAAACATACTTTGACGAAAGTAATTAATGACGTTAATAGTTAAGCTGTGTGCACATAAGAAGCTATAAATCGTAAGCTATAAGATAGTAAAATAAATTTGTTTCCTAAACACTTTTAATTTGATTAAATTAATAAATTTATAGATTAACCAGACTATTATATGTTAACTTAATTAAAATATAATTGTGCAACACACTCTTTATCATTTCTCTTCTGCCCACGTTTTACATGAGTACAAGTTTAACAAGATTGTACTCATTTAAATTTCTCATCCTTTTTACCATGTATCGAAGCCTCAATCCATATTTCAAACCATTTTTTTAAAGTCAAAAGATGTAAAATCTGACATCATACACAATGTTTCTAATGAGATAAATTATTCCATAATTAGTGAAAATTAAACTTATTTGTAAAAATTTTCTTATATAACTTTTAAAAATTTTATTTTTAAATTTGTATTTAAATTAATTTTAACTAGTAAAAAGTATCAATTATTTTTCCTTTTATCTTTTTTTTCATAGGAGTCATTGTGAAGAAAACTTTTTTAGACATAATTTTTTAACTAACTACTCTTTGTCCACATTAGTTGATAGTGAAAATGCTTAATTATTGATTACTTTATAAGAAACACTTTTGATTTCTTTGTAAGATCACTGATATAATATGCCAAACCAAAACCAGGGTCAATATCCAACATGTTTCTATTTCACCCCTAAAATGTCTATCTTCCCATGTTTTTACGGGGTTTTCATATGAAGTAAAATGACCCTTAAACAACTAAAGGAGGCATGGACCAAGAAAGTACAGTTAGAATAATATTATCATATTAGCAACCAAGACAGTTTGAACCATATTTTAATTTCTAAATAATAGACTTTGCACTAGGCATATAAAGACAGCTCTCTATGTTTGGAAGAATAAAACAGTTTTTTCAATTATGTTAAAATATATTATTAGTACATTTATAGGGGAAAGAGTCACTCTTTCTGCAGTATCTTAATCGATCCATGGCATTCTGTCAAAATGAACTTTATGATGAGTGTCTTCATGGGACTCATCTTAAATCCTATAAACAGAAGGGTCTGGGACTTAATCAAATCAATGTAAAGAAGAGAGCCATACCCAAACTGAGACAGTGTCGTCTAGAATAAACACCAAATTGTGGAAGATATACCCCACAGTAAAGCTTATAGAACTTTAATTGTATGCGACACTGAGGTGCACAACCGACAAAGGAGAATGTTATACGCTTCAAAATTTCAAAAATGAAATTAAAAAGAGTATTAATCTAAGCATTTTCATAACATTTATAAGATTAATATTGTTGAGTTGATCTTTTTTCAACTCATATATATCAGTCTTTGTTGATCATGCCCTATTTATAACTTATTAGAAAGCTATCTTGGTGTTTCTGCATCTAATACAAAGAATTACAACATTGAATATATAATACACTGTGTTGAATCCAATCAAAGATGGAAAAAAAAAATGTTTTTAGTGGTGTAATTTTTTAAAACTTGTCCTAAGTATTTGTATTTTTAAATTATTTTTTCAAATTTTAGAAATATATTATTTTAATTTATATTTATATTTGAATTTAATATTTGATGATATTTTTTATTATTACAAAATTGATAAAAGGACTTTTTTTATTGTAATGTGATATTAATATGTTTTATATTTAAATCTAATATTTAGTGTCATTTTGTATTTTCCAAATTCATAAAAAAAAACAAATCTACATATTAATTCTTAAAAGTTTAAAAATTAATTAATTAAATTTTAAAATACCAGGAAGAAAACCAAGTTTAACAAAAAAATATACGAATCAAAATTAAGTTTAACAAAAACATAAGAAACTAGATGACATTTAAACAGTTAACAGGTTTTATCTATCAATCGATCAATCTATCTATATAATCCTTGCTTAAATTCATTTGAAGAAGGAACTAGAAGGCAGCATTTGCACGACTAGACAATAACTACCAAGGAGATCTGCGCATTAGCCCTATCCCCTGTGCATTCACACGAGCCAAATTCCAGATGCAAAAGTTCTAAGAGTACAAACCCTAACAGTGATTTCGTTTCTCACAATAAACGGCAATGGTGAAAGAAGTTGGACAATCATCAATCGCTGATGTATAGGACTTGGAAACACAATTCCATCTCTTCTTGATTAGGATGTTCTACCCTCCCTTCAGTACTCCAACTTCCTCATATTTTGAAACTGTAATCATTCTACTCTATCATATATTTATACCAAAGCCATGAAGTGCATCAATTATAAAATAAAAATGCAACCAGGGAAAGAAAAAGTACCAGACGGAGAAAAAAACTACTAAATTATTCATAAATATATTAAAAGACGCCCATGATCATCTTTTTTATTCAAAACACAGAAGCAAAAGAGAAAAAAGATGGTTCATAATCCATGTACATCGATAAAATAAGCATGCTTGCTTGGTAGCTAGCTAGCTTCCTCTCTCACTGTTCTTCAGAACTATATATAATTAGTACTCTAACCTTGCAACTCTTTTCCAATTCCTAGCCTTCAAAATACAGCACAAGATCAATACAATAAGGAGGTTAAATTTGATTATTATAGATGACTCGTCCATCTCTTCCTCTACCACTTCTTGCTATTCAGAAAGGTACCCGTCCATGAGCCCAAGCAAGGGTTTCATGCCCCACTTGCCCTCCTCCATTTGGTGGAAGATTATACAAAGGCAAAGATGATGGATCTGGAATCCCACCCTGCAACTGGACACCCCCACCGCTTCCAATTCCAAGTGGCGGCGGCGATCCTCCTCCTTGTAGTGCAGCGGCGGAACTAGGCCCCTCCTCATCTTCTTCAAGTGGGAGTCTCTCATATGTTGCATTAGCAAAAGTTGCAGCAATGACCATGACTGGTCCTGTTGCAACTAGAGGCCCAACCACACTCCCTCCCAGTACTTGGCCCTGTCCTCCAGCAAGATATACTGTGAGGCCCGTGGATCCTGGGGGAGCTGGACCAGGTAAGAAAGTCCCAGTGAGGGACAAAATCTCAAACCTCCCATGGAGTGCCACAACAGCTCCAGGAGCAGCAGGTTGTCTAAGAGTAACATTGGCCACGGAGCCACTGCCACTGAGCACACAAACCCCACGCTGACGCCTTCTTGCAAATTGGGCTACACTTTCTGCAACATCAGCTCCTCCAGTTATCTCCATCACATGGCTCCTCAGGGCGTTTGGGCTGTCCCTTGTTACGAAAATGGGTGGTTTTGGCTTGTTTTTGGATCCAGGAGGTCTTCCTCTTGGTCTGCGGCTTCCAACCTCAACTGCACCCTCTCTTGGTTCATCTCTATTGTCTTCGTCTTCTTCAATATTATGACCACCACTGGTTTCATTGATTGCTAGGTCTGTGTGGGATTTGCTTAGGCCAGGTGAATGGGTTCCTGGGTCAACCCCAGATAACCCCCCCTGACCTGTCCACCAAGGATTTGCCAGAGTTACTGCAAAGATTAAGTCAGGTTAAGGTAAAGAAAACTGTATAGCAGTTACTTCAAATCCAGAAAGCAATTAAGCTCAATTGTCTTTACCAGAAAACGCAAAATTGACCTGTGAGCTACCTTCTTCTTTTTTTTTTTTTTTTTCCAAAGGGTATGTAGCTGATTGGGGTTTTGGTTTTGTCTTCCTAGGTTTCCTTCACTTGTTGTAATTGCAAGAGAGCAAAAAATAAAATAAAATAAAGAAGAAACAAAGGGTTTGGCTAGTTCTTATCTCTCCAAAGACCTAAGATATGATGTTTGGTTGGTCCCATGAATGAGAGTGCAGAGAGAGGGCAAAGGAATGAGAGGTGAGGTGCTTAGAAGAGAGAATTAGATTCAGATACTCAACAAGAATCAAGTAAATCAAGAGATAGAAAGAAAAGGATTGAAGATCAGAAAATCAACAATTGTTCTCTCTCTTCTTCTTTTCCTTTAAATTTTTTGATTATTCTTTGGCTACTTATGAAGAAGTGATCTGAGTGGACATGAGATAGAACAGATGCTAAACCTTTCACAGAATCAAGCACAAAGAGTGCAAAGAGCAAATACGAGGGCAGAAACAGAGAAAGCATGGAGAGAGATAATTAAGAAAACCAAAGTAGGGGACAGTACTATCTAATAATAAGATATAGAAAGAGAAAGAACACAAAACTTAAACAATTACTATTTGACAAGAACAAAGGAGAAGAAATGTTTTTGATTTGTTCTCTTTCTTGGCGTGTGCTGTGCTGTCATTAGGGGAGCCAATATATTTTCTCTCTTACTTTATTATTATTTTCGTTTCAATTTTTTTTTTCCAATCCTTGCTTGTTGCTTCTGCTATTATATAATGGAAACGAACAATAAGCACTGCTTTTAGAGGGTCTTGGAAATTAGGGTTTTGTGGGGTCGCGTGCGTGTAGGCAGGTGCGAGCACGTCGTTTTCTCGGGCCCCGATACATGCCAACGTTACCATAATACAGAACGAGTCATGAGTGAGAGAAAGATAAGTACATGAAGAAGATGAAGAATAAGCTATATTGCTGAACCTTCCATCTACAACCCATTTTAACTACTCCAACTTTGGCACTTTGTCCAAGCCAAACAAATGTTACTACTGGCTGGTGGTGTTCTCTTTTATTTTGGCTAGCTCTTTACTTCCATCTCTACACTTATGTAGGTGTAACATTTTTTTTCATAAAATATTTATTTGCAGTCCTCTAAATTGTACTCACTTGATGTGTTTTTTTGTTTTTTCTTTTTACATTTTATAATGTCTTATCTCATAAGGAAGAGTTTCGAAAAGACTTATTTGATTTAATAAAAGTGGTTTATAACCTTCTTACAACTTTTTAAATTGTACCATTCAAGTTTCACAATCAATTAATTGAATAAGCTCTCATTGGACAAATCCATTATCATAGTGCATTAATTATTTATTTGTAAATGTGCACTTTTGGTGGATAATAGTGCCTACTCTGGAGGATTTGTCGGCTATAAAATATGTCGAGGTTTTTGAGTTTATGATACCAAGAACACTGAAAAGTAAATTACCATCAAAGAAGTCGGATAAGTAAGATTGAATGTTGTTGAGAGGATATAGAAGAAAACTTTTAAATTGTAAGATTGGGTGTCTCTCTCTTAAGCATCTTTGAGACAGCACATAGGTGCTAACTGCAAAGAAATATATACTTACTTGAAAGCCTGCTAGATTTGCTACACAAATTATCTTGAAAATTTTGATATTTGTCATTGGTTTTAGAAATGAATTATTAATTCTTATTTAATTTTTATCCTATTTAAATTTCGGTAAATTCAATCAAAATTATGGTTGTGGAAGTTAATGAAGAAAAATGATGTTCTTTAAAAACTTTATCAAGATATGTTGAATAATTTTGAGACCCTTAAATCCTAACAGTAAACAAAAGTTTAATAAATCTCCAACTTAATAAAATGGTAAGTATTTGATAGCTAAATATAGTGGCTATCTAGATTGTAATTCATTTGTGGGTTTGCAGAAAATAATAAGAATGAGAAGAAATTTAAACTAAGCGATAAGCAACTTCAAAAAAATGTATGCCCTTATATTATATTATATATATATATATATATATATTATTCATTGTGGACATAAAATTACTTATGTTTTTACTAAGTGATTTAAATACTAAATTCTAGTTATGTAATTTAAAATATGAAATAAATTATATTAAGAAAAGATATAGATGGTGGAGTAGGTCAATGACTACTGGACTTAGATGTTATAGAGTGAAGAGAACTTATTACTTTTAAAGAGGAATATTCACTCTTTCTAAATATATCTTTGATTAACTGTCCAAATACAATTAATTTGCATACTCAACTTGTGATCAGTAACTTGCAGGAAGTGTTTTTTTTTTTTTTTTTCTATGTTGGGGAGTCTGTAAAGAAAAAGGAGTTACATTATTAGGAGAAACTTATTTCACATCATTTTTTTTCTATAATAACTTGTATATTTTGTTCGTATATAATTTGTAGATAATTTTAAATTATATACGGATTTTGTTCATTATACACATATTTTTGTTATAAGTAAATGTGATTTTTTTTATAGTATTTGTATTCATATTATATTTTATTTTATTGAAATTTGTTTCTGAGTCATATGAAAAACAAAAAATATGCAGTATAATTTATATACATGTCCATACAACAACATTTAAAAAAAAAAATATATATTATATAATCATTAAATAAAATTTTATATATATATATATATATATATAAATAAATAAAAGTGATCATAAATACTTAAAAGGATAAATCTATGAGTCATCCAACAATTATAATTATTTTTAAAATATTTTATCCATGTGATATATTAAGAAAATTTTTGGAAATACATAAATTTTTCTCTTAAGTTTAATTTGAGCAAATGAAATATTCATTTAGATAATTTTTCTACATCTACATGAGACAAATTTCAAAAGAGATTTGGTCTACTAATTTCCTAAAAAACTACTTCTAAATAAGATAAATATCAATTTTAATTTGTTAATTATGAATTTGTTTAGCTCAAAACAATATTCAAATAATATATTTTTATTAGTAATAAAATAAGATAATAGGATGGACTCAATCTTTGTATAAAATATATATACATGTGCGCATAAACACACATAAAAGCACATAAAACTAATACTAGCTCTTACTTTTATGCTTAACTTAAAAGAACCTCGTAACAAAAAAAATCATCATATCATCAATTATCCTACTTCTATTATAAACAAAATAATTACTACAATGATATATAAACTCTGTGAATAAAGAGAAATGTAGAGAATGATTGACCATATAATGATAAAACACATTTCTCTATGAACAAATTCCAATTCATACAATATTTAGTTGATTGCCATCAAATAATATTAATTCTTTAAGATATACTAAAGATATTTAAGATATTTAGATAATATTCTTCTCATCTACCACCGCTTGCATGTATTTCTCAATTGCACTTTCATTCTTTATTTCATGTAGTTCTAATTGGTCATTATTTCTAATATTTTTCTTCATTGAAAAAACTATAAACAAATATAATCATGTATATTATATACTATAATAATAGTAATATAAAATTTTTATATATTCTTTAGTTTTTATGTTAGTATTTGACATTTTCAATTCTACTAAGACTAAACAAAGACTATCTCTACAACTTTACAAGAATTCAATAAAAGAATAGGTTTTGTTAAATAGCCATAAAACTTTAATCTCCTTTCTTTTGTCAAACATTTTAACTTAGTAAAAATTATCCAAATTATCTTAACAAACCTAAGCCAAAATTTATTAAACACACCAAAAGTATACTACATTTATTATTGCCTATAAAACTGTATTGATGTCCAAATCCGAACAATCTTAAGCATAAACAAGATTCAAGAATAAAGTTGTTTAAGAAAATATGATTCTTAATTCACACAAATTTAATAAAGGCATAAGGAATTGTCACTGAGTTTTTTTTTATATATATATAATCAAACAAATTCACATTCATTTTGTCACATCCTCCTTTAATTATGTGTTTCAAGGCTATCAAATAAATTACTCTTTCAGGGTAATATTTACATTGCCAGTAACTCACAATGTAGTAGTAGTAATGTTCTTATCTATGCAGTAGATAGCCTACTAGCATATGCGCAGGGTGTTTCTATATGTGCTCATTACATCTAAAACAAAACTCTTTTAGCATCAACCTGTGCTAACAGGGGCTGGGAGAGGCAATCTGTAGATAAGTGGTGGCAATTGGTGGAAAAGAAGTCTAAGTGTGAACTCCAGTCACAAGATTTTCAGTGTAATATCAGTAGATATTAATGACCAGCATTCCTATAGTGTAGTCTTGAGATGTTGGGTTGGTTTGTACTATACTTTTGTTTCCTCAATCTTATTTTACAGTGCTTGTAGGGGCTAAGGCCTGTAGTTTTGTCTTCAATCTTATTTTACAGTGCTTGAAAGGTCTAGGACATGTAGTTTTGTTAAGTACATTGCTTGCTCCTCTACTTTATTTAATTAATTTTTTGCTGACAAGAAAAACATTTATTTTATCCATCACTTATCATCATTCTCTAATTTAAAAAAAAAAAAAAAACTTATAATAACTAGAGTTCATGGAAGCTCTATAGTCGAGAGTGTGGTAGTGAATATTGAAATACAAAATATATTTTCAAATAATCCAATAACATATACGAGAAGAGAAAGACTTGTATATGTATAAGAAAGACCTGTATATGCATAAGAAGATCATACAAGGATAAAGGGTATGATGAAAACAAGACAAAGTGAGAAAAACTTGATATGGGAAATATTGAAGAAATTAAACAAGGATGAGACAAAAGTCAGATCCATAGGGAATAACATCACATTTAACCTTAAACATTAAGACATTAAGTTTGTGGGTTTTCTTTTTTATATATTATTCAACTTTATCATTTTCACTCAATATAGGACTAGACTCACTTGAATATCTAATAATAACAACTAGACTTTGACAACAACGAGGGCACAATGATGTAAACTAGATAAGGAAACAATAACAAGGAAAACATAAATGGGTGAAACTTGAACTAAATGAGGAAAGAATGAATCGAGAAGAAAGACTTTATATATGAGTACCTTTTTATGTTAGTTGTTATCTGGTACAAATTATATTTCAATATTAATTAATTGAGGATTCAACTAACATTGATAAACATTGGTCAGTGGCGGCTCAAAGCTCACTAATAGAAAAATAACCTTCTATGTTGGTTCTAGAGGACATTCTACGTCGGTTTTGGAATTAACTACGTAGAAAGTCTTGAACATATAACGTCAGTTATACAATAAACGTAATATGTATGCTACTACGTCAATTGAAAACAGAAACCGACGTCATATACCCAATAGCGTAAGAAGTGGATACTACGTCGGTTGGAGTTGGAACCGGCGTAATAGAGGACTTTTTACGTCTATTGTAGCTTACAACCGATGTAAAAAGTTCTCTATTACATCGGTTGTAACTTACAACCGACGTAAAAAAGTCTTATTTTTTTTAAAAAAATAATGGATTGATAAATCTCTAATCGATACAAGAAAACACCACAAAAAAATTTAGAATTTTCTAGCAAATATAGATATGTGAAATAAAAGGTTACAATCTAAAAAAATAGGTGAAAAATAAGAAAAAAATAATATTAAACGATTGACTTTTGAAATTTCCACAGGCCCAATCTCCTTCAGACATTGGCCAGGGGATTCATTGGCCCGTTTCTAGCAACTTTCATTTTTGGAGCGTCTCAATCCAAGCTCTCAATCAAAAGTTATGGTTGTTTGAAGTTTTTCGTCTTAAATTTTTGAAACCCTAAATCTATGATAAATATATATAATGTAAGACCTCTACCATCAAATATACACTAAATCAAGTTACTGATAAAAAGTTTGGGTAAAAAATAAATTGCTAACTATTTTTAATGAAGTTTACAAAATTTCTAACCTCTTGCAAAGAGAAGGGCAAGGGGTGTCGAACCAAGCATTCAATCGAGACAATCACAAGGCTTACACATGCCCAACGAACGTGGAAGAAGCCGAAAATAGAGCCAAACAAACCCTAACAAAACCAGTGAACACCAAAGATTCAAATGAAAACCAATGAGAAGAGAAAGCACACCACGTGAAATGCAAATAAAAATCAGTGGGAAGAAAAAGCGAACCACATGAAACGAACCACACAAGTGAAACAGGAGAAGACAGGGAGACTCAATAAAGGAAAAGAAATTGTAAGAGAAAAATATTACTCAAGAGTTAATATCTCTCTTAAATATCTAATTTTAACTCGAGGGACGTAATATCTAACCAAATTTTACACAATTTTCTCCAACCAACGTAGTATCTGATCTAATTTTACACAATTTTCTCTCCAAAATTCACTCGCGTGCCACGAGGAAGATATTATATCGGGTGGAAAGTTCCAAGTCACAACCGACGTAATATGGGCTACATACTATGTCGGTTGGGACCTCTTAACCGACATAGTATCTTCAGTGCCATTACAAAGTTTTCAAATTTCAAAATTTTACTTTTTTCAATCTTTTTTACGGTATATTACATCGTGTTTGAGTTAACCGGCGTAATATCTCTTCAAATACTATTAAAATGTGTGTTTTGTACTAGTGGCTTTAGGGGGCTTAAAGCAAATTAAAAGAATGACACATTTTTTAAATTAATAAAATAATTAAAATTATAATATATATTTTTCCAGAGTTATTATCTTCTTTAACTACTTCTTTATTGTTAGTCTTCTCCTATATCTATATTGTTATCATCTTCATTCAAAGAGCGCGCACTTGTATTTCTAATTCAATTTTTTTGTTTATTTTTATAAATTCATACATAGCTACTTTTTGTGATTCAACAAAAAGCTTAACTTTTGTCGTTTTTTGGAAGTTTGAATAACTTGATTCATATTTTCTAGTTGACATATTTGTATATATTTATATAAAATTAAAAATTAATATATATATATATATATATATGTGTGTGTGTGTGTGTGTGTGTGTGAGACAACGAATATATAACTTATAAGTATATAAAACGAGACTAAGTTAAAAAGATAAAACCTGATTGTCAAATTTGATTTATAAATTCTAAATTTTTAATGTTCTTCCTCAGATCTCCTTCTATGCCCTTCTTTGGTAAGTCTTTAAATTTAATTTATAAATTTTAAATTTCTAATGCTCTTCCTTAGATATGCACAAATTATTTTAAAATTAATTAAATAAAATGATTTTAAGATCAATTCATAGTGATAATCAAACACTTAAATTGAAGAAATAATATAGAAGAACTAATGAAAAGAGTCAAAGAAAAAAAAAGAGATAAAGAAAGAAAATAAGTGAAGAAATGAGAGAAAGGAAGGAGATAAGTGAAAGAGTGAGAAAAAGGAAGAACATATGAATAAATGATATCAATCAGATAGAATAGTAAAAAGAGATAAAAAATTAGAAAGTTTTGTATAGAATTCCTTAAGTGTTAAGTATCTTAAAAAATATTATTAATTTATTAAGAGAAAATTTTAAAAATATTATTTATGAAATAATATTTATAATACCTATATAAATTTAAAGTCATTAAAAAATATTTATAATACCGTATAAACTTAGAGTTTTTTAAGATATTTAAAATTTTTAATTAAAAAATATTTTTAAGTATAATTTTAAAATTAAATATTTTTTAATTTTATAATAGTATATTAGTATTAAATTTTTTAAAACTTTTATTTAAAACCATTGTTTTACCAACTTGAGGTTTTAACTAACTCTGACGTAGTTACTAAACAAATTGATATAATGTTATACTGGAATAATGTTAAGATCTAGACAAATTAATATAATGTTATACTGGAATAGTATTAAGATTGCCTGTTGTAGTCGGTGGAGAAAAATATGGAATGTAATTAATATTTTTTTTTTGTTACATAAGTCTTGTTTGTATAAAGGTTTAAACACTTAAATACTTTTTCAATATAAATTTTTTCTTACTAACAATAAAAAAAAATCGATGTAGAAAATTTGTTGAATATTTAGAAGTTGGACACCATTCATCTTTTTAAATCAATAGTAAATAATCATATTAATACCGATGATTGAAAAGATATTTATTTTTATATAGGTAATATAACCTTTTTTATGATATGTATGATGGATATCTTAATTTTTTTCTAGAAAAAAATAAAATTCGATAATATAATTTGACATAGTATAATACTTTTTATTCATTGGCGTGAATTTGGTCATGATACTCATACTTCAAAATAAAACTTTCTTAAATATGTCACTCAGTCATCTACATTGTTTGTTGGTCATAATTAACATAAAAGTTAATCTTGGAAATTTTTTTTTAAAATAAAGCCAGAAGAATGATTATTTCATTTTTATTAGTTTTTAATTTGTTATATCTATATAAAATAATTTTGCTACATATGTAGATAGTGCTTCTTCAGTTGATGGTTTCTATAAGTGAATTATTGAAGACTTTTGTCCATTTAAAAATTATTTATGAATTTCTATGATTATTTATTGATTGTTTTATGTTTACTGGAGGAATTATATTTTCTACAGCCAATAGAAACACTAACTATCACTACTATAATTTCTTATATTTTCTGAATTTTTTTGGTGCAATTTTTTTACAAGAATCTGCAAGAAAAAAAAAAGTGTTTTACTGTTTTGTCTAAGAATTATAATTGGTAAGTAATTCATTTGCAAATAATTAGTTATCATAGAATTCGAAAATTCGCAAGAAATATATTACAAAAAAATTCTGTAAAAAATTTTCACAAAAAAATTTCATGAGAAAAAAATCTGTCAAAAATATTCTTGTAAACTTTAAACCCTCAAGTATTCTTGCAGAAGAATTTCCCAACTACCTGCAAAATTGATTTTGTAAGTATGTTTTTTCTACTTTATAAACAAAATTCACTGGATTTTTTAATAAAAAATCTTAAAATATGTTAAGCATTTAAATTAACAATTTGAACCAAACTTTTTTAATAAGAATAATCTTCCGCGATAATTGAACAAAAAATTAAAATTGTAAGAAAATTCTGTCTGATATTACTCTATGTCATGACATTCTGATCTTATTATTAGCTGGTGGTGTCATAACACTGAAAATATTGGTTGGGGGTGTCAGTATGTATGATCTCGGGTTACTGCATGTCATATCAAACAAAGGTATTATTCACATGGCACATGATTTCATTCGTTTCAAGTGCAAGGAATCTGACAACTAAATTGTTTGTTCCCTTTGTAAATGCAAATATCTAATCATTCACAACTCAAAGCTTCAAACTTGTGTCAATGAAGATTATCCTTCAAAAAAATACTTAATGAAGTGCTTGTCACTCTTCAAACCATTTAACACGAGAGCACTAAAAGTTTAAGTCTAATCAAACTTGATGAATAACATAGATTATGTGGAGACATGTAAGAAATTGATTTCTCAATTGTTGGCAATAATTACTATCATGGAACACTGATAACAACAAGTTATTTGGCCTTGCTCCCCAAACTTTACACATGTATATACATACTGTTAATTATTTCGATTTCCAACCGGATAAAATGCATCCATAATTTCATTCTATTTACATGCTCCAGTTGTGAGCTGAGAGATTCCACAAGACTAGGATATTCGCAAAAAAATAATAATTATTTTATGATAATTTTAAGAGAAACTTTTTATATCATGCATGTAATAAATTAAAAGAATTTTAGTATTGACTGTCTAACGCAGTGTTAGACTATCTAACATTAAAAAGATAATAGTATAAATAAGAGAAAGTTAACCTTAAGACGTTTTCCAACAAATTCAATAATAAATTTAGTCGGCCAATGTTTAAAACTTATCTGCAATAAAGAAAGTTAGTAATAACGGTAGAGGTTAAGGATTGTTGTGTAGCAAATTAAAATAGATTATTCAAAAGTACACTAGTACAAAAAAACACATTCTATGTTAGGATAATACGTCAGTTAAAACAGAACCGATGTAAACAAAAATGTGGTGGCATTTTAATAAATATTTAAAAAGATATTACGTCGGTTAACTCAAACCCAACGTAATACATCATATTCTACATCGGTTGTCACTCATAACCGACGTAGAAAAGACTAAAAAAGTAAATATTTAAAAATTTGAAAACTTTGAAGATACTACGTCAGTTGGAAGGTGCCAACCAAAGTAGTATGTAGCTTATATTACGTCAATTGGGACTTTACAACCGACGTAATATCCTCCACTTGGCGCGCGTGTGAATTTTGAAAAAAATTTGGTGAAATTTGGTCAGATACTACATTAGTTGGGAGCTCCTAACCAACATAGTATGTCCCTCGAGTTAATATTAGGGATTTCAAAGGGAGATTGGGTATCATTTTTCTCTTAAGTTTTCTTCTCCTTTACCTCAGCCTCGCCGCCTTCTCCCTAGCCTTGGTGCATCCAACCTTGGTGTGTCCTCCTCGGCCTCGCTACCTTCTCCTCACAGCCTTCTCGTGTGGTGTCGGTTTTATTCTCACTAGTTTTCAATTGTATTTCGCATGGTGCCACTTTTTCTTCTCAATAGTTTTCATCTATATCTTTATTGTTCACTTTCTAGGATTTATTTGGCTCCATTTTTGGCTTCTTCAACGTTCATTTGGTGTGCGCAAGCTTCATGGTTGTCTCGGTTGAATGCTTGGTTTGACACCCCTTGCCTACAAGACGTTAGCAATTTTGTAAAATTCATTAAAAATAGTTAGAAATTTATTTTTGACCAAATTTTTTTATCAGCATCTTGATTTAATATATATTTGATGGTAGTTCTTACATTGCATAGGTTTATCATAGATTTATAGTTTCAAAAGTTTAGGACGAAAAAACTTCAAACGACCATAACTTTTCATAGGGAGCTCGGATTGAGACATTTCAAAAATGAAAGTTGCTCGAAATAGGGTAACGAAGCCCCTGGCCAACAGCCAAAGACGGTTGGGCCTCCGGAAATTCCAAAATACCATCATTTAGGGTTTTTTTTTATTTTTTAGTTATTTTTCATGCATTTTTTTATATTGTAGCCTTTGATTTCACATATCTATACTTGCTAGAAAATTCTAAAATTTTTTGTGGTGTTTTCTTGTATCGATTAGAGATTTATCAACCCATTATTTAAAAAAATGACTTTTTACATTGGTTGTAAGCTACAACCAATGTAATAGAGCACTTTTTCCATTGGTTCTAACTTACAACTGACGTAAAAAGTGCTCAATTACGTCACTTTCAGTTTCAACCGATGTAGTATCCACCTTTTACGTTGTAATTCAGTTGTTTTAGTTGGGTATATGATGTTGGTTTCTATTTTCAACCGACGTAGTCGCGTACATATTACGTCGATTGCATAACCGACGTTATTTATCCAAGACTTTCTACGTCGCCTACATTTACGTCGGTTCCAAAATCGACATAGAATTTCTTCCAAAATCGGCGTAGAATGTCATTTTTCTACTACTGATAATAAAGAAAATAAATTGACTCTCAAGTTCTTTCACAACAAATCCTTCGTTAATTTTCTTAAAATTATTATCCTTTAATTCTCTTCACAGAGTTGAACTCAATCAAACAAGTGTTAATCAAATTCAACATAATCTTATCAGCAAAACAAGTGTTAATTAAATTCAACATAATCTTATCAGCAAAACAAGTGTTAATCAAATTCAACATAATCTTATCAGCAAAACAAGTGTTAATCAAATTCAACATAATCTTATAAGCAAAACAAGTGTTAATCAAATTCAACATAATCTTATCAGCAAAACAAGTGTCTACTTATGTATTTAATATCTCACCTCATTTCCAAACGTATACTCAATGAGATGTATATATTTTATGTCTTGATTAAGCGCATAAGAAATTGATTAAGACTAAGCGAATTAACCAAGAACTGTAATTAACGAAAAGGTATTCCATTATCAACAAGCGTTAAAAAACAAATACTTTTCCAAAATATATTTCAAAAAAGATCAACAATATAACACAATTGTTATAAAGAATGTAAAGAACATAACTTTATTAAACAGAACCTCATATTTCATTGTGAAATCACAAGAGAATCAACCCAAAGAAGTTTAGCCTTCTGTGATGAAAACGCAATAATTACAAAAGAAAATAAAATTAGAATTTGTTATACAACGGTGTGTATCCTTCATGCCTTTTCCAACCTCTATTTATAATCTCATTTTCTTCAAGAAATTAACTCAAAATTGTTTCTCAGATATTATCCTTACAATTATTAGATGTTTCCATGTGTTCAAAAGATTAATTTTGTAAATATATTATTTGCAGTAAAGTTGTAGATTTTCCATCTCTCAATTTCTTTCAGATATTTTGTTTCCAAATTATATTCCAAATATCAGCTCATGATAATTGAATCTGTTGCAAAAAGATATTACAAAATATTTGAAGGAGATTTGTTATAAATCAAGTAAGAATTGTAGAGGATCATCTTTGTAGAAAATCTAAATAATATTTTTTGCAAAAAAACTGATTAGATTTGGAGCCCATAGAATCTCTACAAACAATTAGAAACAAGAAGAGTACAAGAATATGCTTAAAATCCAAGTTTAACCAATAATCTCAGTTAAAGTCCAATTAATCATGATTGGGTAAATCTTATTTAAAACAATGAATTTATTATCAATTACAGTCTAAGAAAGTCAAGGTTAAGCAATGTAAGTGTGAATAACAATATACTCATCAAAATACACCCCCACACTTATCCTTTTGCACTCTTGGACAAAACACTAGTGATCAATAAAAATGAGAATAAAGAATATTAATAGCAGACAACAGTTGACTCAAGGAATTTACAAGAGCTAGCAAAATACAACCTTTCAAAAATCAAGGAATCAAGAAAATTGTGAATGGAAAACTTTGTATCTCACTAAACAAGAGGTAATTTAAATTAAATAGATGAATTAAGAATTATAAAATCTTCTCAAAATAACTCTCCAACTCTCAAGTGTTTTAGGTTTGTATATGCACTCAACACTCATGCAAGCAAATACTCCCATAGGCTTAGCTAAACTCTAATATTCGTGACAATTGAATAACATGCACACAAATATCAAGAGGACAATGCAAGGGGTGTAATGAGACCAAGGTAAAGGTAGGTGAAATGAGAGAGAAAAAATAGGACTTAAAACCATAGAAAAATAAAAGAGTAATGAGGAATAAATCTAAAAGCAAATGTAAGTAGAGAATGTCTTCAAAATTACAAGCAACTCCTCTTTGTTATTTTAGGACTTCATCTTTTTTTTTTTCTTTTTTTCATGCAATAAATGACTAACAAGTGTATTAGACAATCAACACTTATTTCTTTTTTTTCTTCAAATGAGGAGATAAACTGATGAATTACACCCTCACACTTATTTAAGAACCTATTCCCAAAATGATTCCAAAACTTCTATATCTTCTAAGGTAGGGATAAACATGTTTTTGTAGGCTTGTAATGAGGGTTAAAACAAGAAAAGGCTATAGGCTCAAAGGGGATAACAAGTGATTTATCATAAGGATAGGCTAATATGGTTAAGTGGCTTAATTGAAAAAAGAATGTCTCAGTAATATCAATTTATACATGCAAACATAATTGTATAACAAAGAATCAAGTTAAGTTCTAGAGTATAAGCAAACATGAATGAAAACATACAAGAAAATCATTAGATAGACATTTAGACGGTCTATCGAAAAGGCTCAAAATCTCACCAAGGACAAAAATTCAAACCAATAATTTTAAATACCAACTTATTTAGCAATTTACAAAGAATTCAAACAATACCAATCAAGATCTAATTTTTTCGTAATTACGAAACTATCAGCCACTAGACGCTCTTTCAAAACTATTGAAAATATGAAGAAAATCTTTTCATTATGTAGTATTTTTTAAAATTAGAATAATATTTATTTAGTTATTTAATCTTAAAGAAAAGATGTTGAAACTTTACCAAGTAAATTCCCAAGAAAGAAAAATGAGTCACAATAGACATTGTTAAAAACCAAGTCTTTCCTAGCCAAAGCCTTTCTTAAACAACTTTCACAAATTTTCGTTGAAAAAATGTTGAGAAACAAAACTAAAGTTTAAAACAAAATTAATATTAGAATAAGAAGGTAAAAGCAAAACAAGGAAGAAAACTAGTCCTTAAACTATAAAGCTTCTCCCCCACACTTAAATTAGACATTGTCCTCAATGTAAAAATAATCAAATAAATACGTAAGACAAGGGAAAGAAAAATTCTCTCGTCAATCTTGAGGGAAGAGAAGAACTACAACTACTCTTCTCAACCATCTCCTTTGTATTAAAAACCAAGGTCCTCTATATAGTGTGGCACATGGATTATTCACATACTCATTGGAAGGTCTAACCAAGGAATACAGAACCTTGTTGAAACAGTGATGACACTTGTAGTGAAGAACCTAAGTGCAACAAGGTAAGAATTGAAGATTTTGGAGGGGGGCGCAATGTGGTGGAAAAAATGCTCTCATAAATAGCTCACTAGATATGAAGAGGAGTGCTAAAGGAGTGGTAAGGGAACATCTATGGATAGCAACGAGTGGTGGAAGGGTTGATTAGATGGTCTAGGTGTGGTAGATAATGGAATGGGTGTTTCCTCATGAGGTTGTGATGGTTGTGCAAGAGGACATCTATGAAACCTTAAATATGAGAAAATAGTGACATCATCTTCTAAACTATCATCATCTACATGGATCATAAAGAGCCTTTGTGAAAACACTTTAGGCTGAGTTCAAGAGTTTGGGTGAATTGAATTATTGAAATTTTTTTCCAAATATTATTTATAAAGAATGAAAGTTTTCAAAGAATTCTCTTAACTGTAGTTTGTGAGCGCATACCAAAAAAATAATCAACTGAAATTTACAAACAATCGATTTAAATTTCACACAGCAAGACTTATCCAGAAAAACTAATTACTTGAAATAATTCCCAAATTTTTTAACACAAATGATCAATCACTTGCAAGCATTGAACAATCAGTTTGACTAACAAATCAATGAATGTGAAATTTTCAAATTGTCACTAGAAGAAAAACAATTGATTGAGATACAAAGTTAATCAATTGAAACTTTCAAAGTAAACTGTGAGTTAAACAAACTAATCACATTTAGTTGATATCAATGTATATAGTGAAAGATACAAATGAAATCAGGTGAACTAAAGATGATTATGCAGTGAAAATTGTATGTGCAGTAACTTGATCAAACTTAGTTTAAAATCAGATTAAAAATAAACTAACAGTGAGTGTAGTCTAAAAAATTCAATTGGTTGATTACAAAAGTAATTAATTGATTTTTATGCAGGAATACTTATGAGTGATGTTGCATTGCTTGGATCCAATAGGTAAAACCATATAACATATTATAATGTTGACTTCTTCTGCATAGTTTGTCTTCTGACTCCCCTCTTGTTTTTTTTTTTTTTTTTTTTTTTTTATTAAATTTTTTTTTTTTTTTTTTTTGGACAATTTTTTTTTTTTTATGTGATTTTTATATATACTTTTCTTTTTTTTTTTTTACTCTTGA
>Ga0099825_1001838_pt1 | contig 27655 bp, 8 predicted proteins | sample SiratroredBW_FD_76838 | JGI IMG/M metagenome (GOLD analysis project Ga0099825, IMG submission 76838) | Root nodule microbial communities of legume samples collected from California, USA - Siratro red BW | ecosystem: Host-associated > Plants > Roots > Nodule | place: USA: California | collected...
GACTTAACATCAAATCATTCACTTGAATGTACTGTAAGATGAGTTTTATCTACCCCTAATTTGTCATCACTTGCTCCAATTTTTCTTCAAGTGTTTGCTCCTTGGCATGCTTTACCATATGTTCAGCATTTAACTTTTGAATTCACGCATTTCTTCTATTTAATGGACTATAAAGGTTGGTTTGTAGCAGAGTTAACACTCTTGGAAGAAGTAAACCTTTTGCTTAATACACCAAGCCCGTTGACGTCAAAGGTTGTGTAGGAGTAATTATAAGATACTAAACAATGTTAAAAAAAAAAGAAGAGATAAAGGTTAAAAAATGAAGTAAGAGAAATCACATTTCATTTGTTATTAACAACATTCTTATTCATTTTAGAGAATCCAAGTCCAAGTACTAGAATTGTACAAGTTGAATTTAAGACTAGGTTTTACTAAATATTTATAAATGCTAAAATGACCTTATGCATAATTGTGCAAGTAAAATATTGGAATCTAATAACATGTCACCTGAAAGTTTACTATTACATGCTACATTTATTCTTAACCTACATTAAAAATTCACAAAAAGACTAGTTTTATATAAATTAATAGCAGAAAATTACAAATTTATAGTAAAATACAGTCACATATAATTAAGAAAATATATACCTCCGAATATGTAACAAGAGGTATAAAACTAAGAGTAGTTATACCAGCACTACAACCAATAAAGTCACTAGCTCCAATTATAGGATACTAAACAATGACAAAGTAATCTTTCTCTCACCTACAAATAAAGATGATAAAATTTATTTGTTTGAAAATCAATACAATATGAATATTTACGTCTTCTCATACAAATGATAATGCAGTCTGAAATTTTAAATTTGCAGTTTGTAGTTTAATTTAATTTTTGCAGTTTAATTTAATTTATCACTCATAGTATACAAAGTGTTACACATCAAATATTGTTTGAGTAAATAGATTAATAAGAATGTAAAACATAATAAAAAAAGAGATAAATATTAAAGAAAAAAAATAAGAAAAATCAGATTTAATTTATTATTAACAATTGATGTTGCTCTCTTTATCCTTATTCATTTTAAAGAATTTCAGTTCAAGTATTATAATTGTGTAGACTTAATTTAGTTGAATTTAATACTAAGTTTTACTAAATATTTATAAATACACAAGTATTTATTAGTGTATTCCTTCTTTCTTTTTCTTCTCGAAAAGGAGTTGAGTTAAGATTTTTATCTCATCTACAATCAAAACATATTTTTGTGAAAATATCAATTGTAGACTTCGAGAAAGGATTAACCTATTTTTTGGAAGATTAATTTATTTTTAAATTTTCTTTATGTTAATTATTATCATTTCAATATTGGAAAATAATTGACATCTAGTTATTTAAAAAGAGTGATTCTCAAAATAATTTTACCAAACAAAATTCTCATCCGAACAATTTAATCAACTCACTGATAGCATGTGTTTACGATTTAGGTTTTAAATGATGAAAAACTTTTCTTAAATAAAAAGTTAAAATGTTAAAAAGTGTACTGCAAACAGAAAAAAAAAATGTTTCAAAACGTCCACCATACATTAGTTATTATTACAGTTGGTGTAGTGATCTTTAGGTAAAAAAAAAGTATTTTATTACAACAAAAGAATATATATATATATATATATATATATATATATATATATATGACTAAGTGGTCAAATTAGTGAGAGAAAAAATTACTTTCCCATTGTTAATTATGGAATAATTAAATTTTAAAGGCATTTTTTATTCAAAAATTGCATATAAATTATTATATAATTTATTTTAACAAGATAACGGCTATGCATGCTCCTATATGAAAATGAAAATTCTATATTATTTTTGTTATTTTTATATTATTATTATTGATTAAGCAACAAAATTATATTAACTATAATTCTTTTACTACCCAATTAGATAAGTTTATGATTTAATTAGTATTAATACATTCAAGGACAATAAAATATCTCTATAATTTAATTAAATTCAGGAATGTCATATATACTTTAATTTTGAGCTATAGAACCCCTTAATTATTATAACTTCTCAGTTATTAAAATATATTGAGTATAAAATTAAGGAGATTGTTAATTCAATTATCAATCGATAAACATTGATTCAATCTAAAAATTTAAGATAACATATTTTTGTGTTTATGTCTTGATATATTGCTCATTATATATTGCTTATTTCTATATAATGTAAGAGTGCAAATCATAATTGCCTTCAATGATCTCTTCTTAAAGTGTGAATTTATCAAATGATAATTGTACCTAAAATGTTTCTCATAAGAAAAAATAAAACAACAATTGGTTAATATATGTTTTAATAGTTGTTAAAACTTCCATTTGCATTAATATAAAAGGATTTGTGTAAGATTTATAACAAGGAATATAATATCAAATGAATATATATATTGAAGATATAAGTCATTTTATATTACAAAAACCAATGAAAATATATTCTAGTCCATCAATTTAAAAATTGGTGGATTTTAACATCTCAAGACTAAATTTGAGATGAGAAGCATCGGTATAAGTAATTCAGTTTCATTCTATAGACAGATTTTTTTTTTCATCTAAACTATCCTGATATGCTAAAGAGACAAAGGATAAGAGGGAAATGAAAAGGGAAATGGCATGCAGTTCCATTGATGGTGGAAAATAGCTTAACCGGAATCTTAAGACAAGCTGCTTGGTGGTTCTCACAAGAGAGAAGAAAAAACGAGGAGAAAATTACGTGAAACTTTAGACAACGATCTTGAAAAGGGATTTTGTGTTGAAAGCAGAAGCTTATTTTGAGAAATAGATGCGACTTTCTGGCCTGGAAAGTGCAAAAGGAGTAAGAGGAATATTTGTAAATGTTTTTAGAAGATACTATGCAGAGTTAAATAAACATATTATCTCTAAGTACACTACATTGACAGATACATAGATATTTCATTTTCCAAATCCTTCTCAATTGGAATAATGGATCGTGCGGTTTAAATGGGTTCTGCAAAAGGGTGACATTGACCATTTGTCACGAAAATGGTGATGTTGTTTCGAAGGCATATTCTGTTTGCTGCTTTTGTTGTTTAAACTTATCTTCTTGTTCCTTATGGAGCATCATTCTCTCTCCGCTTATTTCACGGACAAACCAAACATGTTTCTTGGTTTCACAGCCACACTACTACAAACAAAGTTTAAAGAAAATGTTTGAGCTATGTAGCCCATAGCCCATAGGTGCAGGCTTTGAAGTTGAGCCCGTGAATGTGGTGAGGAATGTTACTTTTTAGTAATTAACACTTGCTATTTTTAGATTTTGTAAAGTTTATTTCAGTTTTTTGTTTCTTTTGCATATATAGAAACTTTTTTTGCAGGAAAATATGATTGAGGAGAATTAATGTCATATATAAAAAGTGGTAGGGTAATGGTTTTCAAATAATTAAGGACTAGTATAAGGGTTAAAAACTGAAATTTTGTGTTAATGTAAATTAAATTAAAATTCTAAAATTGCATAAAAGAGTGTTTTACTTTTGAGAACAAATAATGTAAAGTGAAAGTTTTCTACTGGGTTGATTCTAATAGTAAAAGCATAATTTGAAATTTAAATATTTTATATTCCATTTTTTTCAAAAGTTTAAACAAACTCAATATAATTTTTAAAATGTTTTTTTATGTAAAGAGTTAAAATAAATTGAGTCATAATGTAATAAAAAAGTAATTGTATCGAATGAAACGTGTAATAAAATTATTTAAAATGAGAATAATTATAGCTTGTGAAAAGTATGAATGAGATTTTACAACACCATTTCTTCTTGATTGTCAATAAGTAGGCCTTAGATTAGGTGTACTTAAGAGAAGTTAAATTTTACGCAAATTTAAGAGTTTAACTTGAATACGTTAATACTAGCGTTGTTATTCAATCATTAATACTTATTTTATTAGATTTTTTTAATACTTGTGTAGCCTCTACTCTAAAAATTATACCTAAGATAGACTTTATTTAGTTGATAGATTAAATATTTTTTACACTGATAGTTTAATCTCCCCTAACTTCGGCTAGATAATATTGAGGCGTAATTGACAAAGAAAGGAAATTTGCAAAGAGGGGTCTAATACTGTTGCTTTGTAGGAGAATATTATATAACTAGAAATAATAGTTTCAGGATTGTCTTTGCGAGGCTATGCTATTTCTTTAGTTACAGTATAAAGGTAGATAATAGATATCAACAGTAAAAGATGTTAAGCAGGAGTGAGCAGGGATCGTTTGAAATTAGAAAATGCTTTCTATTTTAACTTTCTAAAGAATAAAAAGCTGAAAAACAGATTTCATTTTAGTAGAATGTTAAATTTTTCCTCAGTGGTCTTTCTAGAATAATATTTATTTACTTTAAAAAGATCTTTCTATAGTAGATAAAATTGTTGTAAAAGTACATCAAAGTTTGAAAAACACTTGAAAATTGTTGTTTGGAGAGTGCAGGACGGGTTCTACTCATGGCCTAAAATGTTACCTTCTAGTTGTTCTCTTTGACCGTCCAATACAGTAGCACATGTATGACGTTTAGTCGATGTGTCTATGTTGAGTTCCCGAACGTACTTGCAACTTCCATTGCATCTTTTCATATTTTCTCGTATGAGAACAGTTAAAGGGAAATCCCCATTCATGTATTTTATGATTATTTAACCACAAATATTGGAATCCAAATTTGAGTTCTTAAAAAATTATGTATTGTCACATCTCACCTACATTCTTGTTCGTGGGGCTTTGTTTTGGGATTTTGAGTTGTTTTGTGTGCTCTTTTCTGTGCTCTACCTCAGACATGCTCCTTTCTGTGTTCCTGGTCCATGTGTACATACATCATGTGAAAAGGAGCGTTAAAAAGGGGATTCAGGATTGCTGATTTTTCCACTTCTACACTATTTGCTTGTTATTTTTCAGCAAAATTTCAAAACCAATGTAATATTTTTGTAAAATTCTTACAATGGTATTTTTTTTTTTTGGTGTAGGCAACCTTGCATGATTTACTCACACTAAAAAAAAAATACACCATTTTTAAAATTTTACAAAAAAAGTTACACTAATTTAGAAATTTTGACCATGTGTTCTCTATTTGGTATTTAATCAATAAGCATAACTTAGAGAACTCTAGGAACGTACACATGGTGTAGTCCTGCTCAAATATCTAAATGGAAGCTCAGCAAGCCAGTCCCATGCAAAATTGCTTATGAATCATATATTGTTTCTTCCCTATTCATTATTTATTTTCACCTTTTTTTTTTTCTTTATACAATTTACAAAATAAGGATCCGCGTACATACTAATTCATCAATAGAATACAACTAGCACAACAAAAATGTCGCACAAAAGAAACAATTACTGATGTTGTAAACAATTAATTACATCAACCATCCGATTGCTTTTGTTTCTCGCATACGTATGTACAAGCAGTTACAAGCATAAGCATTATTGGACAAAAAAATTTAGACAACTCTCTTGAGAGATTTAAAACTTTGTATTGAAGATATCTCATCAACTAAAAATAAAACTAACCTAAAATATATAAAGAGAGAGAATTCTTACCTACCAAGCTGATTTTATAAACATGAATTAAATTAAACTCACTTTTTAATATTATATTATAATTATTTAAAATTTATCTTAATCAAATTTATTGGAATCCTGTTACACCACCCACAAATATTTGATCTTTTGTTTGGGATGTTCATTCTTACCATGTAAAGGTCTCTTGGAAATCTTACTAAGTATAAGACCAAATTATAAAATATATAAACTACCTTCCTAATTCCTCGATTCACTAAATTGTGAGAATACAGACTACTTTCTTCAATTTTAATGTCATGCAACGCCAACTTAATTTTTTTTTTTTCTGTTTAAACAAGTTGTGGATACTATGGATATTATTAGACATCTGATATTCTCCTTCAACTGCCATAACAATTTAACTGTCTAACGCAGTTTACATACAGTTTGTTTATACCTGAACAGCTAGAGTTCCTATTTTTCCAAAAAATAGACGAACCCTAACAATAGCTTTTCCTTAAAAATATTATGATTGAAATAGATGTTAATATGTATTAGTAACACTGTTGTCACTGCCGTTCCTACAATTCAGCGGAAAACAAAAAATAATGTAAATGTGATAGTGCAAGGAAAGAGAAGCTAATGTGAAAATTGCTTCCATATCTTAAATTTTCCATTCAACATATTTTTAATTCACATTTTTACCAAATAGGGATCCTTTAACAGGCCTACAAGGAACGGAAGAGGGTTAGTGTCAGCCAAAATCATATACAGCTCAAGTTTTGATGGCAACCGTGGCGAGGGATCTTAACTTACATATTATACTAGATGCCAGATGAATTTTTTGTTTTGCCATCTTCACATTATATAACACGTATCTGACCCCCATAACCATAGTGCTTTAGAAGCCCTTCATCTTGTCGCCAATTTTCTCTAACCTTTACTTCAATCTGTTCAGATTTCAGACACCAGTATATACAGAGTAAATATTCTAGTCTAGAAGGAAATGTAAGCCACACTATCACTTGAAATCAAGGTTAAGTAGGAAAATATGTATGTCCAGATTCAAAATGAGTAGCATAGATACAAAATAAAAAAATTGGCTGACCTCAAGATAAACTTTCTTCTGTAGAAAATCTTCAACATCAAGGCGAGCAGCCATTGCAAGCAGTTTCAAAGCCTTTCCTTCCTGATGTATTTGAGCAAAACATACAAGTGGTTACGGTTCAGTTAAAATATGCACCAGCTAATTGCTCATTGAAATGGGGGAAGAGGCATCTTTAGCAGTATTTCAATTTTTGACAAAATAAAGACAATTTCTAAGATTAGAGATGAACAAAATTATCATAAGTCTAAGATTACTTTCAGTTGCAATGCATGTCCAGGGTCACCATCAAGACAGATAAAAATTCTTTTTTGCAACAACGTTAACAAATTCGGTGTTAGAGAGTACACAAAAGCCAGAAAAGCAGTAATAACATTGGGAGTGTTGCTGTGGCTCTATGACTGTACAAATAAATTCCACAATTTCACAAAAGATGCACTGAATTTTGGTACAAGTGACATACTCTTCCAATAAGGATAATCTTCTGTGAGTTTTTCTCAACCAAAATCTCTACTTGTATGTAATCTTTTGCATTCGGTCGAGCTTTATAGTTTACAACATTTACCTGAAAGAATTGGATATAAGAAAATATTTGAAAATATTTTGACTAAAAGAAATTAGTTATTCGTTCAATTTGAGAGGGGAAAGTGGGCTATATGACATAAAAATGAAGATGCTTACCTGACATGCGTATGGAATTTCATTTCGATACTGCATAAAAATCTTTTCTCTAACAATTTCAGCCACAAAAAATCTTTCTGGATGCTCACTGACTATATCCTGCAAATTCAAGCACGTCAAGGCAGAGCATAGAACATGAAAGAAACAAGTAGGCAGAAGAAATGGCAGGGGGGTATATTCAGGTTCTTATTGTATCCAAAGTTTCTAATAAAACGCTATAGTGATTGCAGAGGGGATCTGCACTACAATATCCCAGTGTATGAAATCTGTACAAAGCAGGAGGAAATATCATATACTATTTGTAATACTTGAACAATATTGATGGGGTAAGTATCTACACGATTGGCAATTTAGTCATGGTGCGTTACAGCTTACATTGTTCATGCCATGGGAGGTCAATGACACTTGTATATATGACATATCATCTAAAATGCCGTATTTTTCCAGTTCATAGAGTACCAGGACCATTACAGATATAATGTGTAATTAGTTACACATTAGTTGGGAGGAGAAAGCACTAACAACCTTCTCCATACCATTACTATGTCACCCACTACAAGTCTATAACTGCATGCCACTCTATGCCTATAGGTGGTATGGCATATTGACAAGATAATCACAATGGGATCATTGTTGGATCGAAGGTCACAAAATTAATAGGATGCATATGCTAAGCTTCAAATTGATACTGTGACTTCTCAAGTAGGATCTATATAAAAGTTTGACCTGTCGTGGATGAATGTTACTTTAATTTCTTTATAACACATCTTTATAGAAGAAGAAAATTAACATGATTCAAGACAGAACATTGTCGCATCAAAGGATCTATATACCCGACCCCACAACACTGGGAAAAGGCTCAGTTACTTGTTTGTTTGATTGTCATTATATAAAAAGAAAAATTAATAGGAACTGTTATAAATCAAGCAAAACAACATGTGTATTTGTGACTGTCATGGACATTTATATATAGCCTAGTTCACCTTAATGACCTTAAACATACACCCTAGGCAACTACCAGTTTTTATTTCAGTTTAAACAGCAAATGAAAACTCTATAATCAAATGCATTTACTCGTTTTGTAGTCAGGTGTGGAGTGGCAGAAGAAATGGTTATTTTGTGGTTTAGTTTAATGGGCTCCTCTTTTTATCTCAAACTGTGAAATTAATCAGTGAGATAGCAAAAATGAAATTTGAACGAGGAGAACACAATTCCGACTTTTGACATGCCTTTGGATAATAAGCTGGTCCATTGGGAATCTTTGACAGTATCCAGTCCTTTACATCTTCAACCCCCTGACCATATTTGGCACTAACAGGTATAACCTCATCAACATCAGTAAATTTCTCATACCACTGCAAGGAATTTGAAATAATTAGGACGAAAATTTTTGGAAACAAAAAAAATCATGCCAAAACCAGTGAATTAACTTATACATGTGAATATAAATACTAACTACTTTGTTCCAACCTCAAGTTTCTTTGCAAGTTCACCAGGTTTAACGAGGTCCTTCTTGTTTATAATCAATAGAGTGGGGGGTTTATCTTTGAGGTCTCCTATGCCTTCTTCCAACAATCCATCAATCTAGAGATAGGAAGCAATTGGGAAAAATAGGAAAGAAAATAAAACTAAAATATTCTCATAAAGGAAGATCCCTACTTTTTCAGGAGCTTTACGTGCATCCACAAGAACCAATACACAGTCAGCATTAACTGCTGCACTGCGAACATTTTTCATCATCATTGAGTCTAACATGTGCATTTCCTTCTGTAGAACACCAGGTGTGTCATAAAGTATCATCTGCAAGAGATTCTAAGGTCAGAAAAATGGAAAAATATAAATTCAGGTGTACATCCATTAAGTTTGCAAATTTAGTATTAACATGACTCGTGAAAAAATAACATACACTTACCTTGTGCACAATGTTGAACTTGTGATTTCATATAATGTTAAAAGAGAACATTTTAACAATTTGAATTACCCCCACCTCATTTAATTTCTGTCTAACAGTTTCAAATGAAATGCCAACAAGAGAGATCCTTTATCTCTAAAAAGGCACTAGGATTAGAATCTTGTTACTCATTAGTTAATCAAGAGCTAGGATGACAAATATCCAAGAAAGATAGAATTCATGTAATTGAATGTCTCTTTCCTAGTTTATGATTTAACTTTCTATGAAAGCTCCCAATATAAGAAGCCAATGACACTCTTTGAAATGTGGAAAGCATTGAGTATGATATTATGAAGTGAAGATCACATTGATTTTAGAATGAAATAAATCATCAACTCAAAAATATACTCCAAATCTTGTGTTTGGGTGACCACTAGCAAAACTGGTTTTGGAATGAAGTCTGTGTGTGTTTGGGTGTTTTTATTCTAAAAGCAAGTTAATAGTAAAATTCAATATAAATGTCTTGATTCAACACAAAAGCTGATAGCGTGTTTGGATTCCATTAAGGACGTGCATATTGTACTTATTTCCACGCCAATTCTAGTAAACACAAGGAAGCTAAACAAAGTTGCTTCACATATGACATGAATGATGTGTTATTCAATTCAATCTAAATACACACTAGCTAAAGTTGCTTCATTTCAAAATCAATTTTAGAACCAGAATCAGTTAACCAGTATTTAAACGTGATTTCGAATTATCCAACCTGAACCCAAAAAAGTATTATCTCACATTTAAGAAACAGGAAAACAAAAACAGGCATAACAATTTTTACTGGCCACGCACCACATGAGGAGCAAGGAACCAACTAGACAAGCTGACAAAACCAAACAGAAGAATTAGGAATCAATAATAAGATTAAAACCTGGTAATCGGTTCCAGAACATATACACAGAATTCGATGCCGGGTTGTTTGGGGTTTATCGGTAACTATTGACAACTTCTGACCAAGCATCTGGTTGGCCAGTGTACTCTTCCCAACATTTGGCTTCCCAAGTAAAGCCACATATCCTGCATTTGAAGAAATGTAAAAGCATGAACCACGGCATTTTAGAGTTTTCTGACATGTTTTTGGACCCTGTCCAAGCACACTGCTTTTGACGCACTCTCTATTATGATGGAAATTTATTGGAAATTATAAATTTCGATAAGTCTCGGTTATCATTCAAGCAGACTCTCCTAACTTGATAATTTTCACTTAATTTTAACCGATATATATCCTAGTGTATTAGAGATATTCCTGATGACATTCCTCTCTGAACGAAACAGAATAAATTCAAAAACCCTAAGTGGAAACACGAACCGCTCCGGTGGTCGGGACCGGTATCGAAGTCAAGCTCTTCGGTCTCGTAATCGTCGAGCAAGGCGATGTTCCGGTCGGGCTTGTCGCTGAGGGACAAGAAAGACGAGTCGTCATCGTCCAAATACGAATCTTCTTCTTCTGCTGCTGCTTCCTTTAATTGTAGCTGCAATTCTTCTTCGCCGACCCAGAGCTGGTCTTGTTTGGCGTGGAACGGTTGGAAGCGGCGGTGTGTGGTTCTGGAAGAGAGGTGGGAGAGGGATTGGGTGCGGTTCCGGTGGAAGGTAGCGAAGGCGCAAATGGGAAAGAGAGAGTGTTGAAGTTGAAAGAGGAAGTGTTGTGTGGGAACGGTTGCAGTTGAAGAAGCCAGCTTCTCCATTGCCAATGCCTCTCCGTTCCGCTACTTCTTTTTATCCATATTATACCATAAATTAAACCATTAACTATTTAACCATATTTCTTTCACGACGTCGTTTCCGTTGCAGAGCACTTTTGGAAAATAAAAGAATGAAAAAATATATATAACTCAAAATAAAAGTTATTAAAATAAGTAATTTTATGAGATTAATACAAAAAGATTCAACATAATTACAAGTTTAGTGATAATATTTGGATAAAGATAATATAAATTTGCGACTTAAGAATTTCATTCTGACGTAGGATTTGGGGATAATAGAGTCTATAAGAAAATAGCACAAATTGAGATAGATTTTTTTATAATATTATATTATTATTATATTTTCTTTTTATTTTGGAAGATATGTGGTGCACCTCTCCCAGCTTTTTTTTTTAAAGAGAAGTCACCTCCCTTCTATTTTTTAGTGTAAATTTGAATTATATTGTAGGAATAGTTTTTTGATAAAGTAATTTTGTCAATTGCGGTATATATTTGAGTTTTTCCGTAAGAATTTTATCTAAACAATTATTTTAATTTTCATTATAGTTTAGGATTTATCGATTATATTACAGAAGAAATTGTCAATAAATTATCAAAAAATTATCATAAATTATGTATGCATTTACAAGCTAAAAAAAAATTAAGAAAATTCCAAATGGTATTTTTCATCTTATTCCAATATATTGTCCTGTAAGGACTTATCGTTTTTACACTATCAAGCCATCTTAACTGGACAAGATATTAAAGTTCTAAGGTTTATAGAAATTTTAATTTTAATTTAATTATAAAACTAAAAAATTGTAAAATTTTCCTTTCTACTCTTATAATTAAAATCGATAAATGAAAGTAAGGATGTTAAAATTAGGTAAACTATACTCTTTTATGTTATTATATAAAAAGGATATCATCATATCTAAATGTAGAAAATTTTGAAATTGTTTTATTTTTAATGATATATTTTAGAGTATCTTTTTAAATGTTTAAAATAGTTTTAATAGAATTATCCCTATATTCTTATCATAACAAATTATATTAAACTTTGATGAACTTATAATTATTAGATTATTAAGTATGAAAATGTCTATTCTATAAGAGTCCTAAATCATGTGCTACAACAAATGTTATATTATTAGGATGAGTTATTCAAGATGCAGTGCTATGTACAAAATATATTATAAAAATATATGTTAATTTATTTGAATATATTAAACTATCTACAACTTAGAAAAATAAAAATAAGATTTTACATCGATTTTTGAAAAATATATTAAATAAGATTTTAAATCGATTTTGAAGAATAAGATTTTATATTGATTTTGAAAAAATCGATATTACATCTTGATTAGTTTTACACCAATGTCAATACGGATGATGTAGAAAATTTATGATTTTTTACATTGATTCTTTAACTAATATAAAATATATTCATATTATATCAGTTGTAAGTTGGAATCGATGTAATATTGGACTTTTTACATCAATTTCAGCTTAATATATATATTGAAAAAGAATTGTAAGATGAAATGATTTGATAAATATATAATTAATACAAGAAAATACCATAATAAATATAAGAGTAAGCTCACTCTTCTAGGTAGTTAGATAAACAATCTCAGTATTTTTTATGATGTTCTTCTAGATCTATGTATTTTGGCAATGTTCATCCTCTAAGCTTTCGAGCCCTTTTTTGAAGCTTTGGAGATTGCTTTATATTTGAACAACTTTTTGGCACAACATAATATGTGCTCACTTGTTCTTCTTCTTGATGGACTTTATTAGGAGTTGAAAGAAAATATACGTTTGAGAGAGTTTATATCCATTGAGCAACTTCAGTTCTTATTACATGTTCACTTTATGTTTGTTGAGCTTGAATACCATAAATGCACTCCATGCAACTTTAAATATGCTCCTTTTTTATACAACAACCTTGATCGCTGATAATGCTTATCTCTCTAGGTAGGATAACCATCTACACTAATGATAAAAGTGCACACCATACAGGATAAATAGTTGGGTCAAAGTTGAAAAGCTTTTTGTATAAGAAGTTGATGAAAAAAGCAACTTTAGCTTGTGTCCTAAAAGATTTTGGAGATTTTGGAGGTTGTTGTTTGGTGTGAATCTTCTTAGGAACAAACCTAGAAGATAATCTCTATAATATAGATTAAGTTTTAGAAATATTCTTTAATCTTGTTTCAACTTAAAGTCAATATTGAGTTTGTCATGTGATCATCATCACTTATTTATCAAACAGTCTGGTGGGTTTTTAAAAACACTATTTTTGCCCTACATACATCAACAGTTATTAGATGAAGTGAAAAATTTATGTTAGTGCTCTGTTATTTATCTTCAATATTCAATTGACACAGGTTATGATTGTTTAACAAACTTTTATTATCTAACAGACGATGCGCTAATATGATATGATCTTTATTTTATTAGATGTAACTTCATGTCGTATTAGTTTGAAATAACGAAAAAGTTTTTTTAGTTCTAATATTACGTCATCCTAATATTTTTAAAGTTCTTAGGTTTTTTTGTTTCCAATATTATGCAATCCTAATATTTTTAAAGTTCTTAGGTTAATTCCTATTTTAGTTATAACTAGTCACCAAGGTCATTTTTGTTAGATTCATGTTACCATGTTAGGAGGGTAATGATGTGACATTTTAAATACCCAACGTAGTATGATAGGAAGAAACATTTGGAGTTGTTGTTTCGAGAAAAGTGCATCTATTTCCATATCGTATTCCAAATGTCACTCACTCTTTGTTCCACTTTGCATAAGCACTTATTGGAGTTGGAGCTCTTTCAATCCAATAATCATGTCAGTTTATATCAATTAAGTAGTCCCTTCTCTATCCTTCTTTTCTTGCTCTCTCATGCTAATAAGGCTACAAGTGAACCTATAATTTCTTCAATCTAAATTTGGGAGGAGTAAAAATGCTTCTACTTAAAAGTCTTTATAGTTTTAATTTTGCCTTCCATTCACACAAGGCAGTGGTCTAATGGACCTTGAAGTATGAGTCTTTCCTTCATTCCAATAATGTTAGGACTGTATATCAATTTATTGTTTTTTTACTAGAAAAATGCTTGGCTTTCTCTCTTGGTTGTTTAGTAAGAAAGTAAAGCAAATTCTTCTTTATAGGATAGTGGTAAAGGGGATTTTTTTGTTTCTCTCCTCTGGATGTCTTATCGTCATAACCTAGGAGTGATCTTTTTTGAAAAAAGAGTAATAACGCTCTCTTCGCATCTTTGTACGTTCCATACTTTATTGAAAGACTCATTTTCGATCAAGGTCATTATGTTCATTTTGTTTCTTAGCCTTATATAACTCGTCTTCTGACTACAACAGTGTTACGTCTTTTCTCTTAATTGTTGGTGGAAATTACATAGCTAGTTATGAAATAAAGATTTGTTTGAAGATTGATCCCTTTCTTTTATCTATTTTAATTTTCATTTTCACTAAAGTATGAAAAGAATAGTGAGTCCGTCTTTGTTTCAAGATCAACATATCCTCTCTTCTACTTAACATATCAAATATGATAATTGATTGTACTTTTAAAACTATTGCACCCTTAAAATTATTGCACCCTTTACTTTAACGAGAAGCTCCTTTAGACGAAACTAAATCAGGATGTAAACAAAGTTTAATACTCTACCTCTTTGATATACGCTAGCTAGACATTTATTTATTGGTTTGAAGGACTTAGGATCTCCCTTATAGAATCCCTTATTGATCATTTATAAGACAAAGGTGAAATTTCACCACTTGGTAAAAAAAAGATTAGAACAAGACCAATTATTCACCTATTTTTATTTTTATTATGTATTAAAAATTATTTGAATATTAAATTAAGAGAAAATTAAAATAGTATAATAAATCATTTATTTAAAATGAAAGAATTGTATATTTTTCTTGATTTTGATTTAAAAAATAAAAGAATACTATGTAGAAAGGACTATAAATTATCCATCTAACCCGGTAATATCATCATCAAATCAGTTAAAAACTGAGAACAAGTGAGCCATTAATTTTGTAACCGATCCAACCATAAATCTTTAAAATTCAAATCCAATCCAATTGTTAGGCTTCTTCTGATGAGGAGTGCACCTGCATTAGCGCCACTTGCCTCTCCAGTGGGTTTTGCATCCAAATGTGTAGTTCTTTTTAGAATTTAGGATTTGACTATTTTTGAAAAAATATTATCAAATGGTTAAGCTGTCTTTAGATATATTCACATTTTCCAAAAACAAAAAAAAATCATGCAAATTAAGACTTTGATTTTTCTAATTTTTTTAGAAGTATTCTCCGTTGTGACGATTTGAGTGAGTTAGTAATCTTTTTTTAATAAAGTAGTTATTTATAAGATGGTTTATTTATTTTTTTAAAAATAGAAGGTTTTATACATATCACAATTTTATTTTATTTAAGTAAAGTCTCTATACTTATACTAATGGCTATTTCAATTTTAAGTGAAGTTCATATATATATATATATATATATATATATAATAGATAGAGATAATTATTATTCTTATCTTTTTTTATATATTTAGTAATTTAGGCTTCTTAATTTAAACTTAAGAATTAAATTTTATAACTATGAAGTCCTGTTTTTTTATATTTTGGAAATAATATTAGGTGTTTATAAATTTTTAAGACGTAGTTAGGTTTTTTAATCATAAATTTTTTAATAAAATTTTTGTAACTTAAGCTAAATTGAGTTAATATAAAATAATTGTTTGTCACTTTCAATATAAAATAAACTAGGTGAAGAAGAGAATCTCTATGGATTTAATGTTCCGATAATATTAGTTATTGAGAGAAAATAAATAGTATATTTCTAATTAAATGAGTGAACATTATGAGTCTTTTTCTCTAAATTGTAAAGTTAATTTATAATTTAGAAATAAGTTTAAATTATTTTAGAAGTATTTTCTATATGTAGAAATTCAGCATATCTTAGAAGTTCACAACAACTCTTGCATCATGCTCAACTGAGCCCTAACGATTTGAAAGTATTTATTATAATACATTATTACATAGGACTAAACATATGTTGGCATATCTGGTAAATTTGTTAATTTTGTACTAGTTATTTAAAACTAAACTAAAACCATTTTTATAATATAAATTTCTTACAAATAGTTCATGACGACTAAACTCCTCATTGAAGAGTGAGCCGTTTCCTCTTATATTTACCATTAATTCACTTTTAAATATTTTTTTCTCTTCTCTGGTTGCATGCTGATCGCGACAGTGATTGATTTTTAAAAATTTTATCTTTTATTATTATGAATTTATTATGTTTATTTTTAATTTAAAATAAAAATAAAATTTATTTTAAATTATACCAATTAGTATTATATTTCAATTTTTAAAATAAATATTTTATCTATGAAAACAATTACATTTTGTTGTTACGAATATGTCATTATTGTTATTATTAAGGTTTAATAAATATAACTGACTTAAAAATGTTATTATAATTGTACTATGCTATCTTTAAATTTAAACTAGATTAAATATTATTATTTCATTAATTTGAGACGTTTATAACGAAGCTATTTAAATTTACATAATTATATAAAAAATATATACTCGGTATATTTGTAGGACTTAAAATGCTAATTTTTGTTTTAAAACAATAAGACGAGAACGCTGAAACAAATAAAACGTTTTGAAAATAAGAAAAAAAGTAACAAAAAAACGGAAATACAATTTAAACAAGCATCTTACATCTTTTAGATTAAAATATACCCTGCTTCGTGTACGCATTCAACTTTCAAACTTCACAGATAACATGGAAATAAATATACATTATATGTAAATAACAGAATAGCTCACATTTTCCCCTTTCATATATATTTTTTACAAATGTATTAATTATTAGTTATAATTAATTTTTTCATTTGGGTTGCAACCGCTTGCTGAATAATTTGGAGTAGCAAACTTAGAGTCTCATTTTTAATGAAAAATAATGTAAAATTTAATTACATTTTTTCTTAAGCCAATAATCAATAAATGAATTGCATTTTGATGTAGTTGTTAGTTTTGGTAAAGTGAATGAAAAATGAGGAGCTACCTCATTTTACATTTTGATGTACAACTCTCTACTACATTTTATATTACTAATTAAAAATTATTTATAATTACAAAATAAAGAATACAATTTTTCAAAAAAAAAAGTAAAACCTGAACTTTTTTAATATTTCGAGAGAATACTTAAAAAAAACCGTTTTACAAAATGCAAGAGTTCTCGGAGTTTAAATATATCTACGGTTTATTTAGGTTAACCTCACAAATTTAACTTTAGACTAACAATAGCCAGACCTACTTTTAATCTTTACCAAATTGAGAAAGGCAATTCTACCATGTTAAAATATATCTAAGACACACACACAAACTTGTACACCACATCAACAACCATACCGTGGACAATGCAAACTGCTACATAAACGAAGCTAATATGTAATATTGGTCATAGAAAAAATTACAATTCAGTAATATTTTATTTCAAGCGCTAACCCAAAAAAACCCTCCTCACCCCCTCTGGGCATGCTCGTACTTCAAGTGCAACGGATTACCACGATACATTTGTTTACCATGGAACACAGCGAACTGAAACAAAGCAGAGAAACACCCAGGTTGAAAGAACTAATAGGTCATGCAGGATCATTGCTTGACCAGATTTTCTTTATTACGGTTCAGCACCATCAAGTATCCAATTTCTGCAGTGGTGTTAAAATGCTTGGAGAAGCAAGCATAAAGAATTAATAAAAAATGTGCTCTGCGATAATGTGTCGGGTGAAAAGAATACTTTGCACCCCAGAATCCATAGGAAATTATGGTGTATTATTATTTCATCAACCCAGACTGAACCCTTTTACTAATCTACTACTAGCTAGACATTCCAGCGAAAGGCACATGTTAAATTATGCACATACTTAGGACGCCGCAAAATTGTAATGATCAAGAGATGTGTTAGCCATACAGTAGAACGTATAACTTTTATTCTCCTCCTCTACCATAACTGGGCAATGAAGTTAGTATGATGGTATACATGGTATATTAGTTGGCTGCATCATCATGTTCAGGAACCGGATCATGAGCTGCAGACGTTGATCCTCTACCCACCGGGAGATAGGACCATACTATTGCTGCAGTACCAAGTGCAAGCGTGGTAGTAATGGAGCCCCAAATCCATCTCTGCCTCCTACTCCTTCTTTGTCTCTCACGCCGTGCCATCTCTAAACATGACATAAATAACATAAATGAAACAGAATAACAGATCAGACAAAGCCTACCAGACTACTGCATATATTTTAGGATGAAAACACGGTACCCAAAGAAAAGCAGGCATTTCCACAGTTGCATGAAAATAATACACTATGAATGAGTGCTTGTGCAAGCATTAGACAAAAAAGCTCCTTGTATTACATACTTATTGAGGAAATTCTACCATTGCGGGACATTTGACCACTAAATAAAAATAGTTTTGGACCATGATCATCTATAACTTAAAATGGGTAGGCATGACCAGAATGAGTATTGCAATTACAAAACACTTGTATAAAGAACAAAAGCACAACTTTTTTTTCACTGCATACCTAAGAATTGTAATACATGCCATCAATCATTTGTAGCATTAGGGCAGGTTTGGTAAAATAAAAATCTTAAAAGGTTTATTTGAAGTAATGAAACTGCATCATAGCCCTTCCATAAGTTCTTAACTTGTTTCAATAAGCAAAATGAGAAACTAAGTTGTTTTTAGCTTATTTTACTTGGTTCACAGTAAAGATTAAAATAACATCTCACATGACAACCACTTAAGTCCTTCATTTTGTTATTTTACCCAAACGCTCCAAGTAGAAATCCTTGAGGATATACAGCTGTCTACCATAGCAATCACACTGTAATAAGCATAAGATATGAGCTCATACAATATCATCACAATTCATAACTATTCAATTGATCTTCATTTCACAATAATAATAAATGGTTTCTGTAATCTTTCCTGTTCTCCCAGTAATTCTCTCTTATTGGAGGCTTTGTGTGTGTATATAGCCCATAATCAACATTATTAAGCCACCAAACAGCCTAACATCTCACTTTTTGACATTATCATACATAAGGCCCAGCTATGGACATATAACTCTATTACTCTATCAATAAAACTATAGAACCAAATTCACAGTCAATGACCATATAAAGCAGATACTATGCCAAAACCTGGTTTTTATTCAACCTCTTAACAAATATTTGTGTCATTTGAAAAGGAATGCGAAGAGACATGTTTGGAGGAAAAATAAAATGACAAATCAAACCCATTATAGCTTTAAGCAAAAAGTACATTTATCAAACATTAAACGCAAAATAGCAGTTTAAGATAGAAGGATACACGTGATATCAATACACTTGCAGATAAAAATATGACATAAATCTCACCTACTGCTTCCTGGTTCCTCTGAGACATCTCCCTATTCATGGTCTCATAACAGTGGAGCCGTTCCAATAGTCGAGCAATCTCAAAGTTCTTCAACTCTAATTGAGCTTCCATCTCCATCTCCACTTCTGCCCTGGCAATTCCTCTCCCAATGCTGTTTGATATGAACCTAGTAATGTAAAGTTGCTGAAATACATCTTCCATAGGATCAGAACTCAGCTGCGAACCCTCAGAAGCAAGGTCAGCGGGCAAAACAATTCCTGCAAGAGATAACCCTTGTCTAAGTCTCTCCCACTGGCTTTGCATGCTATTGAGGGATTCTTCAACTTGTTTCCTCTTCTCTATCTCCATCAATAGACTCAACCTTATTTCACGCAAATCAGCTTCGATATCACGTTGAGAATTTTGAGTCCCGCTGTCAGATGAGAGTTCTACAGGAAGAAAAAGAGCCAAGATAATTTATATCATGAAATATTTCCAAGACATATACTGATCCTCTTCCTCACATCTAATCATCATTCCAAGTATGCACTAAAACTGAAAAATCGATGGATAAACCAGGATAGCATTTTATCACTGCAGCAACGACCACACACGGTAACATGAAGAAAAGACGGAAAAATCGAAATCAAAAGTTATAATAATAACAATAATAAAATGAAAAGCAAAATGGTCCTACACATTACATCCTATTTCAAACTCTACAGGACAGCACACCCCTATGGTTATATTTGTCTACATGCTACAATCAATATCAAAGAAATAATTGTCAGTGAAACTAGCTCAACTTACCTTCCCAAGCATCAAAAAATTCAGCCCGTTTCACAGCTTGTTCCATGCCTGTATGATCCTCACCATCTGTGCAACTTTTTATACTCATTGAATCATTTGGATCAAAAAAGTCGTCACACTCATCAGCTCTTTCCAAATTCGACGCCACTACTTTATCCATATGAGGCCCATTAAGAACGCCACTACTTTCACTTTCCGTATGTCTGTGCCCAAGGTCACAACCATTATTGCTACTAAGACCAGTATCATGTACACCATTCACCTGCGCCTCCTTAGCAATAACAGGTTCGGCGTTTGTAGAAGTGATTTTGAGATCAGCATCAGAACAGGCAACCACAGAATCATTGCTCTTACCATTAGCATTTGCATCATCAATATCCTTCTGCTTGGCCTGTACATTGGCCTCGGAAGAACTTTTCAACAAGCGTGGGCCACGACGTTTGTGATTCACAATGTACGGAGAGGGAGGGAATGAAGAGGGCGCATCTGGAAGCGGGGTCACCTCAGGTGTGGCATAGAGTGCTGGCTTTAATTGAGGACGAGGAGCTGCTTTCTTTGTTACTGTGGGTTCACTACTTCGCCTCTGGAGCTTCTTTGGAACAGGCATCGGCACAGGAGCAGATTTATAAGAAGGTTTCGAAGCTCCAGGCTCTATCAACCTATCAAATGCTATGGCACTAAAGGTCGGCATGGCTGTACAAAATCATATCAAGACAACACATAGACGTTAAAGCAAGAACAATCATGAATCACGACCATGTTCAGGCCAATTCAACGCAATTTTCAATTATGCATAATTTAATCTAATCGATAGAGAATTTTTAAAAATCGAAAAGACCATAAGCAAAGAAACTAAAATTCAGGCGGCAAAAAGATCTAACAAACCTAAAATCCCTAACCTAATATAATGCCCTATACTCTCCTTAAAATACAGTTCGCACAATTGCAAAAGAAAGAGAAGAACTTCTAACCTAAAAATAATTTTCTCTTATTGCAAAAGAAAGAGAAGAACTATGACAGACAGAAAAAGTAAAACGAATCATACACAATAATAATTATGGAGGGGAAAACACTAGCAGGAAATCTAATATGTAGCGTGAAACCTAAATAACGGACTTTAATTACCGGTATCCCAACTGCTATTTCTCTGTTTTTGCTCAGCTAAATCGAAATCGAAATCGTTATGACGGTTTCTTTCTGTTTTTTGTTTTCACGAAATTGAGGAGAATATGATAAAGGTGAATAGAAGAAGAAACAAACCTTGAACGAAGAAGAAGGAAGAAGGAAGAGAAGGAAAAGGGTGAAGTGAAAAGGACTAAGTGGTTAGAAGGAGAAGGAGGACACGCCTGAAATGGGAGGCGTGGGAAGCTGCACATATTTCCTATATATTTTAATATTTTTGTGTTAAGCACACACTTCCCACACCTCTGGAATCAATTTCAACCTTTCACACACCCCACCTTTTTCTTACCTTGCCCTAATTCATTTCCCAATTTTTTTTAATTATTATTCTTATTTTTTTTACGTAATTTTTGGTGCCATCGACCTCTGGTATTATTGCTTAAATTTATTTATTTCATTCTTTAAATATTACAAATTATTTATTTTTTAAACGTGTAAATGTAATTAAAAAAATTAAACTAACTTTAAGTGATATTCTATTGTTGTCACATGCATATATGTTATTTATTAACTACCCAAAGAGAGCGTGTGGATGAAGAAAGATGGGATCTTTCAGAAATATGTATTTGTTGTATGTTTATTTTGAACATATTCTTGTTCTTCTCTGTGATGGTCAGTGGTGTGCCACGAACACGCATCTCTCCTGATGGGCCCGAGCCTTTCTCACTGCATGCATCAGATGAGCTAATATAATATTCTGCAACCAACATTGACTTTTAATGAACATGAAGATGTGGTCTTAATATTTTTTTTTCTTTTATTTTAATGTGTCTTTTGTATACACTTTGGAGTAATTTTATTTTTTTATTATTAATTAAAAAAGAAAAAATTTGAACGGTTTTGTTGTTTGGCTCCGTGAGAAGAGGGAAAGAAGAGCTGAAAAGGTTGCTTGTAGAAGAAACAAGAATGATAGAGAAGGTGACACTGTGTGACCGGTTCTTCTTCTTTCTTTAAGATAAGTCTTCCTTCAATTGTTCTATCAATCTATCAACACGTTGCAATTACATGTTTCATTTGCAATTTCGGTGTCATTGTCAAGAAGGTCAATAAAGTGGAACTTCAACTTAGGTGTGCATAATATCGTCATGCATTAAGTTTCTTTTTCTTTTTCTCTTTTTTTTTATTTCATAATATTTAACAAATATTTATTACGCTGTAACACTATATATTTAATTTAAATACATTTTTAGTTCACATAAATATAATATGTAAAAATATTTATTAAATCTAAATTATAATATTTTTATAGTATACTTTTGATCTTATTATATATATTTACATTATTCTATTAATAAAATTATTTTATAATTATTCAATATAATAATACAAAACTTAATATATAAAACAAATTATAAACTCTAAGTAAAAATATAATTATCTTTAACAAAAATACTAAATTATTGAATGAATATACAAAAATAACCTATAAAGTTATCCTATTTATATCAAATAATAAATATATTACGTAACTAAATTAGGCATCTACAAAATCTAATTCTCTTAACTTAAACTATTTTTTTATCATTTTAATTTTACAAATATTTTTTAGCTTTAAATTAGCTATAATAAATGACTATAAAAAGAGCCATTAAAAATGTTAAAATTTTAAAATTAATAAATATTTTAGAAAAACAAAAATAAATAAATCATACTTATATAAATTAAAAATATATTTACTTATACTAAAATAGAACTAACTAGTGATTTAATGACATTACTTTATGAATTAGGTACCTTTGAAATAAGAATAATAGACACACATATAATATATATATATATATATATATATATATATATATATATATATATATGAAATTATTACTTTGTTTTGGATCTCATTTTATAGGTTTAGATGATTGTATTTCTCTTCTTTCTTCTAAAATGAGAGTTGAAATTAGATTTTGTACACTTTGAACCAAGGAATAACAGACCAAGCCCACTCAAACAGGAATGTAATATGAAAATTTTGAATAGATGTTCCTATCATCTCAAATTGTGAAATATGAGTTGAATATTAATCCTTATACCATCTGATTTTTAATTATCAATTTGATGAAGTCGGTGAGTATTTTAATTATAATTTGTAATAGATGAGATTTGATGTAACACACAGAGTTAAGGTAATCTTATATACCTTAAAATTCTTTTACTTCTTTTTGTGTAAAATCCAAATTTCCGCTTAATTATAGATATAAATCTTTTTTGGCGCTGGGTATAAATCTTTAAACTAAAGATCAAATTCACTTTAATAAATATTAATGAATATAATTAAGTAATAGATTTATAATAAAAAAATAAAAGGAGAAAAAAGAAAAACTAATCTTGAAAAAGGAATTTACATTCTTATTAAATAAAACAAGAAATGAGAAGTAATCAATTTCTCTCTTTTATGTCTGTACTTAAAGCTTTCAAACACTTTGAAATCTTCAAACATTATTACTCTTACAAGCCACTGAGAGAGAAAGATAACAAGGTTAGTGTTTAAAAACATTAAAAAAGATTGATAAATTAATTGTGTCACCAAATAAAAGAAGAGGTGCATCTTTTGAAGCTAAGGTCTTAAAAGACAAATCCATCTCTAAAGAACACTTATAAAATTGAAAACAGAATTCCAATACAGAGCAAAACATATATTACTTGTATACATAAAAGAAGGAGATTAGTGTTGTCAAGTGATCTTTGGGGTCTCATCATCCTTTTCTCAAGACATTCAAAACTAGATTTTGAAAATTGGAATAAGAAATAAAATAAGAGGATGCAATTAAAATGAAAAAAAAAATCATAATACATAGTTTTTATCAAATAAGAGGTGGTTCAAGAAAATTTGTGCATTACAGTAGTTTATATAAAATTGTATTTTTAGATGATATTTTTATAATAAACTAATATATTAAAAAATTAAGTTTAAAGTTGGAATGAATTATCTTTATATTCTTAGGTGAATATGTAAGATGGATATTCAACAGATCAAATAACGGGGATGTTCTGTTTGTTTCAGCAACATTATTTGAAGAAAGTTATTGTTACCATGTTTATGATGCATAAATCTCAATCTTATAATAGTTTCAGGAGTTGATGAAGTAATGTTGTCACTACTTCTATTAACTATCACAATTCCTCTTCGCAAAATATTTACTCTAAAAAAGTAATAAAAAAAGTGTTTTGAGTAATAGAACAAACTTAGTTTGAAAACATGGAATATATATTGATGGAGATCTAAGTAAAATTCAATGAACTTTTTATCTAAAAAGACTATAATAGTAGAATACCACCTAACAAGAACTTATGAAATTGTTTGCAAAAGTGTGGCTGATGAAAAGTAAATAAAAATAATTGTTTGAGGTTGTTGTGGGTTTGCAACAAATATTTAACGAAAAAACAATGTTTGATATTGAAGATGATGATTAAAAACTAAAAAGAAAAAGAGGATTAAAGGAAGAAATGTGGGCACCAACGACACTTTCGCAAGCTCTAATTAATCTAAGTATGCCTGAAAGATAAAAAATAATATACTTATAGAGATGTAGCAAAGTTTTTATATGAAAATTTCATATCATATTTAATGTATCAAGAAGTAAAGGATTTAAGAGAATATTCCATTTAGTTTCAAATTATGGTCTATGATTTAAGTCATCTTTGTACTATGAGATTAGAGCAACGTGACTATTGGGTGGATTGACAAGAGAAAAATGACTAATCAAAATTTTTTATCTAATAGTCCAAAAAAACTTTCCTTTTATTTTTCTGGATTCTATTGATGCATCTATCATGTTAAAAATAATTGACAAAATTTGTAAGATGTTGAATGACAGTTTTAAAGAAGTCAGTAGAGAGAATATTGTCCAAATTATAACATATAACGTTGTCAATTATAAAAGCAATCGGTGAGTTATTAATGAAAAACAGGAAGAAGTTGTATTACACTTAATATGCAATATCTTGCATTGGCTTGATGCTAGAAGATTTTGAAAAAAAGATACTATTTTAAAAGATAGAAAAATTACTATGTATATTTATTTAGGACATATTTGATTTATTCGTTGTACACTTTACAAATAGGAGAGACTTGTTGAGGTTGGAATTAACTCATTTTACCATCTCTTACTTAACATTAGGTTGTCTTTTGGATTATAAGGATCCTTCAATTAAAATATTTACTAGTGATGAATGGAAGAATGCTTATGATGAATGGATGAAAAGAATTCTTGTGTTGCAAGCATATGGGATGTGAATTCAATTGAAGATGTGGTTTTAGATAAAAGAATTGAAAAATTATTTTCATATGTTTGAAGGATGCATTTTCTATAATGCAAGTGCTCAAAATGGTAGATTTCGATAATATACTAGTAATGGTTTTCATTTGCAAGGCAATGGACTAGACTAAATAAAAAATATAAAAGTTTAATGGTAATAAGAAAAGGTAAGTTATTTACTAATTTTCAAATTGAAATTTCATTTCATCTTTTGACTTCTTAAAAATTGAAAAAAAAAAGGTTATTCACTTTATTTTTATTTTCTTTTAATTATAAAGATCTATGAAATATTATTGATGAAAGTTGGAACAACTAGTTCTATAAGTTTACATGCTACAACCTATTAAGTTTACATGCTACAACCTATTTTTTAAATCCTGAATTACACAAAGATAGTAATTGACCTTAAAAAGCAATATTTAATTGATTTGCAATTAGAATATTTCAAAAACAAAGAGTTATTTGATGACTCAATATGAGAGAAAGACTCCAATAACTTAGTGAGAGTCTTATGAAAAACATATGAATGTTCAAAAGTTTGTCATTTATATATTTAGTTTGAAATATAATTTTTTTGAAAATAAACGTTTAATTGGAATACATTTGAGATGATAAGATTTTGAAAATTATAAAATTAGAATTAAAATATAGTAAATTAGTAATTACTTTTATTTATATATATATATATATGTCTACATTTATATTTATTAAGTCTACACAAAAAAGAAATTATTTTGAAAACGAGAGATTATGAATGTTTTTTCTAAGTCATGGTTAATTCAAAATTCGTTGAGAAGAAAAGAAAATCACTTGAGAAGGTTAAACTTAATGTATTTCATCCAAGATAAGTTTGAAAGGAAGAAAAAAAAGAAAATATAAATTTAAATGACGTTTTCAGTTTAAATGGAGATGAAGAATACTTCGTGATATTCTTCTCATCTCACCTCTATAGAAAAATAATCTTTCGTTGATGTATTTCATAAAGGAAATAAAACTAATAAAAATGTCTTAAATTTTTATTTTAATTTGATCGGACTATATTAAAAGAATCTAAGTTTATTTTAATATTGATAATTTTTATTTTAATTAACTCATGCCATCTTGATTTAAGAAGTTAAATATATTCACCAGATTGAATTTAGGGTTTAGTAGTAGTTTTCTTTAATTATTTGGTCTTTAACATCATAATACTAGCTGTTGTGTAAAGGATCAAGTTTTGGATTCAAAAAAAAGTCAATCGCAATCTTAAATCAGAAAAAACTTTGTTTCCAATTTGAGTATTTCAACGGAATAACTTCACAAAAACAATTTAACATCCAATAAAATAAGGAAACACGTATAACATTAAAAAGACATGGATTAGTTTTTTTGCGGAAATCGCTTGTTATATTCAGTTGCAACTTACGACATCGACAATATGTGCCGTAACTTAACCAAAATAGAATAAAAAAATAAAGCTGTTAATAGAAACCAGACATCATCTAGTACCAACTCAGTTTAAGAGAATATTTTGTTCTATTATATTACCAGAACCTATTGAAAACACGTTGATGAACTTTGCATGTTCCCAATTGATTCAAATGAATGCTAATACCAAAAAATAACCATACTCTGTAAGAATTCTTACACGAAATATACTAATATTCGGCATCGAAACCCGAAGCAAAGTAGTGTATGATCATAAGTAATGCATGACAGGTTTATTTGACTTCAAATCCCACATGCCTCCTTCCTTGAGATATTCAAGATACCTTGCAAATTCAGGCCTTGCTGTTGTTTTCTTTTTCCTACGAAGAGCCAAGAAGCTTAAGAGAGGGTGACTCTTCTTCTCACTCTTATTTTCCTTCTTTGTGGGGTTTCTCTGAAGATTGAAGTCCCCAAAGGTGGAACCTAGAGCCATTTTTCTTGAAGGGTTGGATCCCCAAGAAGGCAAACTTGTGCTTCTCTTGAACCCCTCGTTCAAAAGTGCAGTGGTAACTGATTCTTTACCTAATCTCTCA
>Ga0099825_1001840_pt1 | contig 27618 bp, 10 predicted proteins | sample SiratroredBW_FD_76838 | JGI IMG/M metagenome (GOLD analysis project Ga0099825, IMG submission 76838) | Root nodule microbial communities of legume samples collected from California, USA - Siratro red BW | ecosystem: Host-associated > Plants > Roots > Nodule | place: USA: California | collected...
AATAAAAATATAGTAATTTTTTTTTTTTTTTGTTTTTTTTTTTTTTTTTTATGGGGAATAAAAGTTGTTTTTTTTTTTTTTTTTTTTTTTTTTTTTTTTTTTTTTTTTTTTTTTCCTTTCCTTGTTTCCATGGCTAACATGGCAAATTCCAATAGTTTTCTCCATCATTCCAATCTTGGAATGGTTCTTGTTTCTAAATTTCTTGACGGAGATAACTATTCGACTTGGCATAGAGCTAAGGTCATCTCTTGAATGCAAAATTGAAATTGGGTTTTGTTGATGGAACTCTCAAGGCACTTCCTGCAGAGGAGGCCAGTCTAGAAGAATGTATGAAAAAATGCAACGACATGGTGTTATCTCGAATCTTCAATTCTTTGATACATGATACTGTAGATAGTGGTTTTTTTATGACACTGCGCACAAAGTTTGGGAAGATATTCAAAATCGCCTCTCTCAAAGCCATGGACCATAAATTTTTTAGATTGAGAGAGACATTTCTTGTTTGGCTTAAGATCAAATGAGATTGGTTTCTAGAGTAATGCGATCTGCAATTGTGGAACAGATAATAGAAGGAGCAAGATAATGCAATTTTTTATGGGGTTAAATGACTCTCAGAGTTATTCATGCTCAACACCTTTTGATGAATCCACTACTTGATGTCACAGAAACTTGTTCTTCCATCATTCAATAAGAAAAATGACATTTGGGAACAACACGTAAAATAATATAAGCTTTAGTCATGGTTGTTTAGGAAAATGATATAGTAACCATTACTGTTTGACACAAACATGGTCCTTCTTCTCATCCTAATTCATCTAATCTTGTTCCATTGTTCTCATTGTGATAGAGATCATCACACAAAAGAAACATGTTGAGAACTACATGATTATCCGCTTAGACACCCAAAACATACATAAACTAATAACACGCTTATTCTAAGTACAATGGTATCAATCAATCTTTAGCTAATAAGGTCACATAGACTCCAATAACGCAATAGTTTAGTCCACAATGAATAGATTAAATGAGTTATAATTTCAACACATAGGGTAATGGGTCATCTCAGTCAATTATTTCTGAGGTAAACAATATCAATGTATATCATTAATAATAATTTAGTTTCCGTGTGTATACTACTGTTATTTTTGAAGTAAAAAAACATGTGTGAGCAACTATATGATAGAATTTTATATTTATTCACATTATTTTTTAAATGTCTTGCTTATGCTACTAATGTTCGTGTGTTTTTCATAAGTTTGATCCATGTTTCCAAATATATGCTTTTCTTGGTTATCATCTTGGTTAGAAAACTTATAAGTAGGTGATTTTAAATTTATTAAATCTTCACTAATCATGATATTGTTTTTTATTAGGATTTTTTTTTTTTTATGAATCTATTGATACTTTCCTAACCAATATAGGTCATGTCATATCTAACACTATCTTAAATAATTTTACTTTTAAGACTTTTTCGTGTTAGGTATCTCAATATGAGTCTAGTCTCACATTGAATAAAAATAAAAAAATTAAACAACATACACAGATAATTGAAATAAAAATATTTTTATGAACACTTAATTAAAAGCTTATATCTTTTAAGTATTAGATAGTAAAAATACAATAGTCAAAAATATTCATTTTGATAATAAAGTGAGATATAAGTATTAGATAGTAAAAATACAATATTCAAAAATATTCATTTTGATAATAAAGTGAATACACTGTCACTAACCGATCTAAATTATTAGGTTGAATTTCTTAATTATTTATTCTAAAATTGAACTTCTTAATTATTTATTGACACTCTCTCAGTCAAACACTTCACAATAATAATAAAATATTTTAATTATATTTATTTTATTTTTTTAACTTAAAACTTTAATATATACTATTATATTAGTAAAATGAGTTGTAAAGTGGATGAAATTTTTTTTATGGGCGTGAAAGTATTATTTTATTTCCTTAACATATTGTTGATGTCCTTTAAATTGAAAAGTACTCATGTAAGGTAAGCCTATATTTTCAATGTCCTTAGTTATAATGGTGCTGCACTTTTCTGTAGTGGTTCGATGAGACCGCAACATAAAGACGGCGGCGGCTGAAGCGAAGGTTTATGCTGGAGATTTAAAAAAAATAAAATTCTTGGAGGTATATTTAACAATTGCTTTTTCTTATCAACCTTAACTAGTTGAAAGCCCAAACAAATGGGTTCACAATACGACATAATGAAGCCTATTTGCCATAAAGACAATTTGAGGATCATTGTAGTTTAGTTTTGTCCCTTATAAGGCTATTGAGTTCCACAAAAGAAATTCGCTAGTTCTTATTTTTTTAACCAACCAACAATTATCATACAGGACGATCTTTCATATATAGGAAAGTTTTAAAAATATAATTCAAAACTATTCATAAAATATTTAATTATAGTAGAGATAAGTAAATTTATTTTAGAAAACTTCAGAAAAAAAGTTAATATGAAAATATTTGAAATTATAAAAGTCTTAGACTTGCAAACATCTTTGCTCTATCTACTATTTGCTAAGCGAGGTAAGCATATAAAGCTATTATCACTTTCCACTTTTTTTTTCTGTTATTTTACTTTCTTTTATAAATCAAACACACTCTAGATGTTTAAAATTCAAAGCAAAAGAACATGTGATTTTAGGCAAAAAAATTGGAAGTTTGGTGGAGAAAGGTTTGTAAAGAAATAAAATGAATATTCTAATTTATTATTTAGACGTGAATTATTGTCTTGTTTTCAGTTTTTTATTTTATCTATTTTAGTATCGCTAGGACGTCATGGAAAAAGGATAAATTATTTTTTCTTTTAATTTTTCTTAATTTGATTCATTAAGTAAAACGTATAAATATTTGGGATTCAGCATACATTTTCCACTTATTATCTTTTTTGCAGTAACATATTAGCAGCCAATGCTTTCTCTTTTTTTTTTTGAAAGATAAATGGTTGAATCTTGTTGAATTTGTTACGAATTTCATCACACCGTATAGTTTAAATAAATTAAAAAAATAAAAGTTAGTTTAAAATAATTTAAAAAACAATTTAATATTTATGTAAATAAGATTTTAATAAAATTAAGCAAGGTTTCAAAATGAGAACTATACATCACGTGATATGCTCAGTAGCAGCCGTACCAACATTAAACAATTAAATGCTTGCACCTGCTCACCTCGCAATCATATTTAAAGTAAAATAAATAAAAACAATTTTCTTATTCATAAAAATTGACCTAAAAAGTTTATAATATCTCACTGTAAGCTTAACAAACTGAATCCTGACAAAATAAAACTTGTTGAGGATTAATATTTTTTTTGAAATACCAATAATTTTGAAAAGAAAGAAGAACATATAATCACCATGTTCAGACTACGCAAACTCCACTTTATTATATAGGGTACATGAAAATTCATAGAATACAGTCTACCATTTAATAGATTTAGCATATGATTATCACAACTAATGCATGGAAGTATACCCTTTCCAAAGAAGAAAAAACTGAGGTCTAATTAACTTTACTGAATAAATTGCCCTAAATTAGGACTATTGAATTATAGTGAGTGATAAAAAAAATTAGGGTTTGATGAATGTTACATAGGCCCAATGGTTGCAGTGATCCAACATGGGATTGGAAGAAAAAGTTGAATAATAGGGAATCTTTGTGGGTTTTCCTTAGCCTTAATAAGATTGGAAGTGGAGAAGGAGCCCCCATGTGAGTGAAAGGGAAGAGAGTGAGACATAAGAAGAGAAACAGTGAAGAGGGGCCACTGAAAGCAAATTCCTATATCATCTCTCCCTATCCGCAGGAACAAAGAATCAACAAAATCTTTGGTATGAACGAGACAGCTCCACCATTGTCACCGTTATGTGCATCCCTTGAAAGTGAACTATACCTTAGGCACTAGTCCCTCCAAGATAAACAAGAAGGAAAAAACCACTCCCCAATGCAACCAAACATTGAAAAGTTCCTTTCATGCAAATTAAGATAAGACATCAATCTACACCCAATACTTATGTCTCTTAATTATTTGGATAGGTATATGAATAAACTTACTAATCCAATTTGACTCACGTAATTATCATGTCACTGGGGTGCTTTGATTTGAGTCAAGTTAAAAGGGAAATGATTGAAGTGGGTGTAGGAGTAGGAGCAACATGGGAAATTGATTGAGATTCATGAGTAGACAATGGAGCAACTGAAATGAACAAATGGTAACATATGTTCTGGTTTTGGCGCGAGTGTCCTTTGTGAATACCGTGCATCCTTTTATTTAACCATGGACACGTGAGTAGAAAAAGGGCTTTCTGATTGAAGTGAATGAGAATGGTTTAGAGTGTTTGAGAGACAAAAGACCATTGCAATAAATTGAAGAGATGCAAATGTCTGCCCATGCCCCTCTTCACCTTTGTATTCATCATTCTGTGGCCTTCCTATCACTGTCTCAATCAAGAGGCCCTTCCTCTGTCTCCAAAAGCCTAAGGCTGCTTTGTGAAGGTCCACTATCTACTTCTTGTCTTTCATCTTTCTCTTACATGTTTTGTGTTTTCATTCTTCTTAAGTAACTTCAATTCAATCATGCATATGCAACCACAACAGTTCATTTACTTCCTAAAGAGTAATATCTTAGTTCAACACCATACTCTTCAAAAGTTGTTTTCAATTCAAAATATAATACGAATCCATGTCTATCTATTAACTTAAAACCCATTCAACACGTGAATAAAAGCATATTAATTAATGTCACTTGATTAAAACAAGTTTTTAACTTGATTAAACACCCACCAAATCTAGAGCTGATGTTACTGGCTGCACACATAATACATGTAAGTATTTGCTTATGCATTTCAATATATAGAAAAAAAAAAACTTTTCCAGTTCATGCTGATTTTCGCTTTACCAAAATTTCTCAATGCAGGGAGGGGTGACCAATGAGAAATCCAGATTAAATCCCTTGTGCAAACTGATTAGATTACTGGTCCCAGATTAGATTGCTGCTGATCGTTATCAACCTTTCCTTTTTATTTTTTTGTTTCTTTTCTTCATTGGCTATATCATGATTTGAACGTGCAGACGGTGACTGAAGTTAACAGGTACTAATAAATTTTATTTATATTATGGAGTAGTTACAAACAATGGATATATGCTATGTACTTGAAAAGAAAACAAAAAGAATCTTGATAAGTTGCAGAAGGAAATAGAAGCTCTAGTCTACATCTCCATCTTTAGATGATTGCCAGCTTCAACCAATCCTGCAGAGATGTCAAACAAACAACTTTTTCAGAATTTATATTGAATACTCTAGTATAACTACTTCCAAAGTGTGTAAATATTTCAAAATGGTCTTAAAAAGAAGGATTGTGAAATGACAAGGAGAGACAAGTCCAATTTGCGATCCCCTAGGCTAAGATGTCTTCAAGAAAACGATTGATCCTGGTCCTGCCCTATTCATCCAAGTTGCCCCATGAGAACTTAATTGCCAAAAGGGAAGTTTGCTTCATCTTCAATTTTATTCATTTTATTTCCCTAAATCCAATTAAGTCTCTAAACAACCTAGTTTCTTTTCCTTATCTCATGTGATTAATGTCTTATCCTAAGAAGAAGCACATAAAAGAAAACTAACTAAGTGATTAAACAGATGATGTTTTTTAAAACAAAATTCTTTATTCTGATTAATGAAAAAGGTCTCAGCATTTATATGCTGTTATCAACATCAGGTGGGGCTTGACGTCTCTATCATGCATTAAAATCCACTCTGTTTAGCTTTCTACTTTCTGATTTTAAGATAGCAGGCTAAGGAAAAATTGATCCCACACGGCACAATTTTTAGTTACCTGAGGACAGCTGAGAAGGGAAAGATGTGGCTCGCACTTGATCAAAATCCAAATTGCAAAGGTTTTGGAAATCACCTTCCCATGTTGTGGAAGGCAGCATTTGCTGCAGCATAAGTAAATGAGACCAAATTCAGAAAATTGAGCAATATAACAAGATATAGATAAAGAGTGGGGAAACCTACTGTGAAAGAGGACGAGTGAAGATATGTTTCAGGCATAGATACATGGGCACTCATAGTCCTTTTTAGGCCCATATAGGGAGGGTTAATCCCCGTGTCTAATCCTCCATATGAAACCATTTGTTGTGGTGAATTAAATTGAAGATATGCAGAGTTAGTCAAATCTGATGACATTCCAATGTTTGGAAAATTGGCAGCTGAAGCAGGGAACACCTATAGGATCAAATCAACACTTCAGAATCAGAAAATACAATTAAGACGTAGGAATAGCTTTAACCGCATAATATTCCTTACCTCCTTTTCAAATAGATCATCAACGCTGAAGTCAAGCCTTGGGTTCACAGCAGCTAATTTCATTGACAGAAACTGCATATAATGATCACATAAAAGTTTTTAATATCCACGCAAATGAAGTGGTGTCTACATGAATGAATTTGGGATAGATCAATGTCAAAGGAAAAGAGAAAATGCACCCCTAACTCTTACCTCAACCTGTCGTTGAAGAGACTGAACATAGTTGATGATTTCATCAAGCATTCCAGCTTTTCCCGTGATTTTGTTGCAACCAGGTACTAAATCTTGCAAATACTTCATTCTCTCACTAATTTTTTCCCTTCTAACCTGCAATTCAATGCTTAGTTTAAAATCCCAAGAGCCAAAATCTAAAGTAGAAAATAAAATGTTAATTAGTACTCACTCTTTCAGCTAAGCTATGACTATCGGTGGCTTGGCCACGACGTGCTCGAACGTGAATGTAATCAGGCTTTTGATTTTGAACCTCGGAGGCTTTGGAATTTTGCTTTGAATTTGAAGTATCTGCACAAGTTTCTCTTTTGTTGCTATTAGTGTTGGTGTTGCTCTTGGGGCTCCCTGTGATTTTGGACTGTTCATCATCGGCGCCCACTTTGATCCTCTTGTCTTTCGTATCATTTTCTGCGACAAACTAAACAAAAACTCTAACGGTCAGTTTAGCCAATTATAACACAACAACACTCACAGAATGCACAACATGTTCTTTTCTCTCTTCTCTCTTCTCCCTTCACACACCTTAGCATTGTGAAGCTTGTCAGCTTTCCTTTTCTTGTTGAAACTCTCTTTCCCAATTGAGGACTCAGTGGGCCTGGGCTCGGGCTCCACCAAAGCAGGTGGGCAACTAAAAGTCCTTGAAATTGAAGAACTTGCATCAAGCCCAGCAACAGAGCGAGCCTGGGCCTGGGCCTGAGCCTGAGCCTGAGCCACCACTTCACCAAGCCCACAACCGGAATCAGCAGCCAGCATCAAGGAATCTTGAACATGAAGAGAAGAAGCAGAAGAAGAAGAAGAGAAAACACCGTTGAAGCCAGAAAAGCACCCTTGCTCTTCTTGCCACTTCATCCTCGCCCTCTGTCTTTCCAACACTGTCATGTCCCCAGCCAGATTCCCCGACGCGTTCGCACAGTGCAACATTTTCGGTTCTTTTTACGTTAATTAGAATTAGGAAACAAGTAAGAGTAATAGGTTGTCGTCGAATTGAAACAGAGGATTTTGCGGAGAAAAGGTGATACTTTATAGAAAAGCAAAGTGGGGTCCCACACAGGAAGTTTTTGCGAAGTGAAGAAGTGAAATAATGTTGTTATGTTAGGGTTGGAGTGGAAAAGGGATGGGATATATATAAATAAAGTGGTGGAATAAGATAAAAATAAAAAATAAAAAATGATAAAGGGTGAGTGTGAATTAATTGAAGAGAGAGAAGGAGTGGATTAGATTAGAAGTTGAGAAAGAGAGACCTGTGGGCGTTGGACCCTATTGACATGACCGCCACGTGGGCCTGTCTCACCCCTTCCACTCCCTCATACCCTACTGCTTAACACTAATCCCCTTCGATGTGGGACTTCTTTTTACCAAAAGAACTCGTAATTACACCTCTCTCTCTTTCATTAACATCTTTCTCAATTTACCACAAGTTCACAAGTTTGAAGGTACAAAACACAGTACCTTGATGATTAGAAGGCGAAGATTCTTACACTCCTGTTAGTCCGTTCCAAAAATAGAAACCCCGTTGGTATGGAAGTTTGGCAACTTCATCTGGGTTCAACCCTTCTTACCTAAGCCACTAGGGGTGCCCCACCTACGGGACCACTTCAAAATCCGTTTTGCTGTCGATGGATATGTCACTCTGTTTCAGTTCCTACTACTTGTGCAAATTTATTGTTAAAATAATGAATTGGTCTAAGGGAACTGGTGGGTTGGGAGCAGTTGTTGTTGCAAGGTTAGTGAGTAAAATGAAAGTGAGTTAATATGATGATGGTTTTGTGTGAGGCATCTGGTTGCCACAAGACAAGGCCCACATCGACTTGAAGTGAAAGAGTGAGTGGTCTAAATCATGCTTTGCTTGCAGATTTATTTATGGTGGCACACCATTTGCAGCTTGAAGAAGCAATGGTGGAAGATGTACATAATTTTTGTACCTGGTTAGGAGTGTGAGTGAATGAGTGAGTGAAGTCTAAAAAGATGTGAGGTAGGATCTATGAGATCAAGACAACCTCCATTATTGCTTAATGGGCCTCTCCCTCTCTTTTCTCTACTTTAATTTTGCTTTTTTAATGTCAAATTTTAAACTGAATGCTTTATTTTTAAAACCTAGATTAAGCAATAATTATGTATATCAAAGTAATAACTTATAAAATTATTATCTTCTCATCCTTAGCTTTGTTTCATCAACTTGTGGCCCACAGATATTTTTGGGCTAGAGTTTTTAATTTTTTTTGTTGGACACAACACCTTTCAGTTCGATCGCGTCTATTTTTTTATTAGAACAAATTTTTAAATTGTTGTGAAATACTAAACGTGACATTATTTTCAATGAAGACAGATAGTTATTTAATAATTTTCCAATAAATACTTACAAATGAATAAAATTTTAAAAAATTAGAATTAGTTTATTGCTTGTAAGCTTCTCCAAAATTTAATTAAGAGAATTTGATCATTTATTAATTAATTTCAAAATTTCAGTTTTTATCTTTTTACTACTTCCATATCCTTCACACAATGCATCTCCAAAGAATTAGTAATGTTTGATAATTTGATTTTCCCATAAATATTGTTGTTTAGAATATTAATCTTCCTTTAGTATTAGAATTAAATTTAGATTAAACTTAACAGAGGACAAAATCTATTTACCAAGAGGAAATTGTCTTTCATTTATATATTTTAATTTTTATCAACTTATTAATGAATGTAAAATTTTCGTTACACTTTAAATATTTCAAGTAGATAGATTCAATAGATTTATTGATAGCTATTAAGAAAAAACTTTAATAACATATAAATATTTAAAGCTAAATGAAATTTCATTAGTAAAATTTGTCATATTAATTATTTTTTACATTTGTAGTTCATTACAAGCATCTAAGTATTTGATGAAATGATCATAGTTTCAGAGTTGGAGTTGTGTTGTTGTTTTTTTTTTCCTTTCTTTCTCCTTTTCCATTTTCCTTTTTGTACTGTCGGTTGAGTATCTGATGTTCTATCTTGTTTGGACCAATCACGCAAATTAAATCCCCATTTTTAATAATTGGGTTGAGAGGAAGTTCTTCTTATCCAATAAATAAATAAATAAATATATATATATATATATATATATATATATATATATATATATATATATATGAACCAAATTAATAATTGGGAAGAAAGATGTGGAATGTGGCAACGCTGAGGAGCACCAGATCCAATGTATCGGAAACTATTCCATTACTTAATAATTATTCCATTACTTAATAATAATAATAATAATAATAATATAATAATAATAAATGTTATATTTAGTAGGCAGAGAAAGGAGGAATAAGTTAGGTATTGGACTTTCTGGTGTAAAACAATTCTTATGGTTTATCTCTTTTTTAGTAAACAATAAATAATCATAACTTTCTCTAGATTGAATTGATAGATCCAGAAGATTATTGATTTTTGCATAAATTCTTTTAAATCATACTTTGGATTGTTCTTAATTTACTTACTGCATGTGTAGAAGTTGAATTTAATCCTTACACCATTCCATTCTTGAATTAATAAATATTTTTATAATATATTTATACTTTTAAAATGTCTAAGATCAATTTTGTTATTTCTAATAATATTTCTTCGCGATAACCTCTTTTTGGGCTACAACACAAACTGACAAGAATACATTTGTATTTGTGCAAATAAATTGTATTCGAACACATTTTTAATAATTCTTAATTATTATTTGAAATATATTTAAAATTACAAAATAATGAGCAAAAACTCACTGAACAAAAATAGTTCTAAATTTTTTTAAAATTTAAATAAACACCAATGAATAATAAAAATGTGCTCAAAATAGTGTTAGAAAATGAGTTGCAGGATATTCTCGATCTCAGTCCAAAACTGTGTTGAAGTTTTGCCAACGTGAGATTTGAGTGCATTTATCTTTTCACGTTAGATTAGAAGGAAAACGTAAAAGCTTATACCAAAACGTGAAATCAATGAAAAAAAACGTGTTCTGCACGAGTGAAATGGTTGGACGATCGAGACTATGGTGGGACAACAATACAGTTTCATTGGGGTTTTATCATACAAATTTTAGTGAATAAATAAGTGAAATCAATAATTTTAAAGTAGTGATTGATTTTTTTGCTTGTTTGTAAACACATGTGGTTGAGGAAAGTTTTGGAAAACGTATAGAACATATTTTGAGAATTTTGTTAAGTAATATCTCCTTTTGTATCTGATTTTTATTATAGCAAGAATGAGAGAAAAATTTAAAAAGCATTATTATTATCTTCAGCAAATTTATATAAACTTATTAAATTTTTGTTGATTTTTGGAACGTGTAGAAGCTGATTTAAAAGAAAAAGAGTATTTGTGTGAGGAAGACGGCAGAACCAACATGCAGAAATTAAATACCTGCACGATTACCTAGCTTAACAGAGTCGCTACTATAAGTAGCTTTAGAAGAAAAATTATTGCAGTCATTTGTTATCGACAACCTGAAAAACAAAAATTCTTGTTTGGAATATAACTTTGCTTTTAGATTGAAAATCTTTAGTTGAAGAAGGAGGAAACTTGTTCGTGTGATACAGATTATTGTTAGAAATCCAGGGACTTGAATAAATATTATTTACTTTAAAACTTAGTCCTTAACAGTTTTACATTTTTTTAAGAATACTGAAAAGTAAGAAAGAATAGTATGCATAAGGTATAATTCACCTCAAGTATAAGTGAGAATTTAGAAGCACCAACTAGAAGTCAATTTAAAGATATCCCAGCATTAGAAGACAGTACCACTAGTATGGGCTAAATCAACATCACTTAACTTTTTTTATTTATTTTGAAGATGTGACTCTCAAATAGTAGCAGTTGATAAAATACTTCATAATCATAATTAAGTGGATGAGTACTCCATCCAATATGAAACTAGTGGTTAACAGAGAAGCAAAAAGCTAGCTGCAAGCGCATGCATATGCACTATCAATATCAATTTCTCTCGTACTTTTCCAATTTCATCTCAATATATTCCTTTTGTTTTTATTTTCTTCCCTTTCAAACGTATTGTACATGTGCTGGATCTGTCTGTCACATATATAGTGGATGGTTGACATTTAAATTAAAGTCATTTTTTAAAGAGACATTTTTCTAAGAAAAAGAAAAATCAAATGCATGGTATTTGCTCCTTCGAGGCCAAATCCTAGAACAATTCCCACATGCATGGCTTCCTAAAGTCATTTCGTGGTTATATTCTTCACTGCTTCTTCTGCTGATTTCATCACTCTGCGTTGGCAATTTACTTTCTATTTCAAAATACATACTTTGTTCTATATTTTGACATCAGACTGATACTACGTACCATGCACCTAACTGCATCTATTTGGTGGATTCATGAACTTTACCCTTAAAAGTTTGACCAGTTTTTTTTTGTTTACATGGTTACTTATATACACCTCACTTGAAGGGTTTAGATATGGAGTATGAACTACATTTAAACTATATTTTATCCTCAATGTCGACCCTAGCTAGCCATGAAGCCTACTTTCTGACAACATAATTCTTAGTTTTGTTGTCTATGTTTGACCGTAATTGAAAACACGCTCAACTGATTGTAATAATAGTAGAAAGAGAATTCACAACTGCTAAGTGGAAAACATACCAAACTTACAATTGCTAGCACTCCTACTGCACCTGCAACGTCATATATCTGGTCCTTATCAGCTGTCTGGGAGAAGTTGAAGTTGAAGAGAACTTCTCCCTTCTAAAAATAATGCAATAAGAAAAAGTGATAAAATTAAGCTTGTCCAATAAAAGTTCAAATAATTTAGTTTCTTTAAGTTAAAAGGGTGACTGGTTTCGACTGATTTTAGACCTGTAAATTGATTAGTTAAAAGGTTTGAAAAATATGATTAACTCTATTCTGGGGTGGGTGAAATGTGCATATCAATTGTGAAATCTTTATGCATGACATAAATTATGTCTTATTTAACCAATGGTGTACTCCAATACGTGCTTTTGTATAAGATAAAACAGTCGTCACTGTTCACAAAATATGCTATGCACAAATGCATGTATGATAAGATACCCACGTACATGCAGTAATAACATGATGATGGTGACATGCAGTAATAACATGATGATGGTGACAAGATGCCACGAGTCTCACATGTTTTTACTTTCCAGATCATATCCTCGCTCGACCCAAGTTCGGTGCACACGAAAATTTTTCAAGTGAACTAGCGTTTTGGACAAAAACGTTCAAAAGCAATTCATTTTAACTGATGCTCACATAACTCTTTTTATATAGGGATGAGATTCACATGTAAGGAGTAATCACATCGAGAGAATATAGCACATTTTAGATTCCAATTATTATTCCAAATCCAAGATTGCTGATCTTCCAGTGAATCAATATCTTTTAAAGCAACTCTCATATTTTAATTAGAGTGATCATATAATTAATGATGCTCCCAAACTCATATACATTGAAGAAGGAAAGCCCATATAGTTTGAAAACTTAGCGGGAGAAAAAAAGAAGATGTGAATGGATAGAGAGGCAATATCACATGAAGGTTTTTGGAACAATCACTAAGAACAAAGACACAAAAGACTTAGACAAATGTGACTGGGAAGAGAGAGACCGTGAGATCTCACGTAGTGTCTATATGATGCATTTAAATCACAAATCATATGGGTTTGTTCCTTTTTCTTGCAGGCACTAAACTACCTCATGTCATTGTATTGTGGATATTTTTGTGTGCAACAATTTAGTATGTATATGTGTTCCCCTCCTAATCCCTTATGTACCTACTGAAGATAAATATGACAAGCTTTTTCTCTCTCTGAATGCACACATTTCAACAATCAATTTGTTTGATTATTATCTACTATCTTCTTTATTAGCAAGTGGCAATACAAAATGTATTATATGGATTAAATAAACCATCAAGTAGCAGACACATGCTTCTTTTTCCCATATTCTAATGTTCGAAATGGAAAAAAGAGATGGAACGCCATCATGATTCATATTTTCAACAATCATAATCAAATACAGATTTTACTCTCTTCAAATCACTCTTCAATTAATTCCCTCACGTTGGCTGTTATTATTTCATTTTCTTTACGTTCTCATTTTCTAGACACGTACCATAAATATTAATTTTTCCATATACAAATAGTATATTGTGAGAGTACATACAAGTAAATAGAGTTTTAACTCAAATAATTGTCGGTTTCCGTTCTTAAAATTTAGTATATTTTTTTCAAGTAATGTTTATCATCTACTAACCGTGACATGCGGCTTCATCCTAAAAGCATTCTTGTAGCCCACTGTTTCCAAGTTAACTTAGAATTGTATTGAGAAATATTATTTTGAAATATAGTTTATTGGTACAATAATTTAATTAAAAGCAATTTAAATTAGTTTAATTTGGTTAAGTTAACTGAAATTATAATACAATTTAGTTTATCTAAAGAAATATTTAATTTAATTATGTCCAACCGTTTCATAGTTAAGTTTTATAGTAATTAATTTCAATTCATGCATTTTATTTGTGGAGATTACAAAAGGTAGAAAAGGTATAAATGGAATTGAAAATAGGTGTAGATTTGAGTTGAGAATAAAGGGTGATTGGGAAAATGGGAATGAACAAGTCCTTGGTTTGAATGATTATATATGCTGGATTGGAATAAGCAAAATAACATCTGTATCCCACTCCCATAGGTGGAAATATACATCAGATATTGTTGTCAATGTACATTTATCCTTTCCAAGTATTCTGCTCAATCATCAAACTCTAACATAACCACATTTCTCTATTTTAGACCAAAAATTTAACCACATTTCTCTATTTTAGACAAAAATATATATAACCATGTTTCTCTATTTTAGACCAAAAATATAACCACGCTTCTACTCTGACATTTTGATAACTTCCCTTAGATTTAATCCAACTGCCTTAAATTACCATAACTATTCATACTAGAAAAAGAAAATGAAGCATAGTTCAAAAGTATTTACTAAGAATTCTTTTTTATTAGGTAAAATTAACTTATATATGAGTGAGTTGATTTATAGAAGACATTTCGTTTAATCTCTTTCCAAAAATAATGTTAACTTATCCATAAATTAATTTTAACTTATGAGTTTTTTTTTTAATTTGTAATTATTATTCTTTTATTTTCTTCTTCTGGAAGAAGAAATTTCTCCCAAAGACCTCACTCCTTTGTTTCAATGAATCTGACGGGCAAGAATTACATAAAAACAAACACGTTGCGGCTGTTTTTTTTTTTTTTTTTAACAACTATCTGCTGGAAATTGAAGTAAATTTTTTGACATTTTAGGACATTTTATTTTAATATGCTTTATAAATTAAAATTTATTTCTTTATAAACTACTGAAATATTAAACAAAGTTATAAATTTAAAATTTAAATTGATATATAGCCACCATGCCTTGAAAGCCATATACACTAGTTGATATATAAACAAATAAATGCAGACAGTATGAAATTCTTGTTTTAAAAATACCTCAAATAACATCAGTTTTAACCCAGATCTTGGTTTACATTCACCATTCCAGAATCGTTATTTTACTTTTGAAAGTAAAATTTATGCGAGTAAATGATGCAATAGTGGTAGTGGTAGGAAAATGGAGAATAAAAGTAATTAACCTATGTATTCATTTTAAGAAGATTAAACCGAAGTCCCAGTAAATACTTGCTAGAAGAGCAAATACAACGATTAGTTATTAAATCTTAAACATTTCTCTAAAAGTAATAATTAAGATTTTAATTTAGTATCTAATTATTTTAGCGATTAATTCTTTGAATTTTGAGATCATTAATTCAATTTCTAGAAGATTCTTTTATTAATTTGACAATAAAAAAATTTTAAAAAAAATCACAATTACCTTAATAATTTAATTTACACGTTTAAATTTAAAAGACCGAAATTAGAAAATTATAATATCCGACACACTAATATTTGAAGTTGGGCCAATAAAATGATCCCTTGTATGTGTGCAAAAGGTATGCTTTAATTTGGACAAATTCTTCCTCCACCCCCACACTCTCTTCCTGCACCCTCATATAAAATTTTAATTCCACAATTATTTTTGAAGAAATTACTCAAATACCCTTCTTTTTATTAAGTAACTTTGAAATTTTTGGTAGGACACCCGAATGAGATCATTCGGTTCTATTTTTTAAAATTTGAGAACCGAACAGTTTGACGTCCGGTTCATAAATTGTTAACCGGATGGACTGGATGGGGGTGTCATCCGGTTTGTAAGTTGTGAATCGGACGCCATCCCATCCGATTGTCATAAGGTAAAAAAATTGTAAACCGGATGGGTGGTGGGTGGACCTCATCCGGTTTGTAAATTTGTGAACCGGATAAGGGTGTCATCAGGTTCACATTTTTTCAATTTTTTTTTAGACTGCACTGTGACAGATTGGTGAGGAGCATTAATGTACTTGAAAGTACAAAAGAAATGAATAATCTCTTCTTTTGTTGTGTTTACTTCTCATCCGGGTGCCCTATCAGAAACTTTAAAATTACTTAATAAAAAAAGGGTATTTGAGTAATTTTAACAAAGGCAGTTGTGAAATTAAAATTTTGTATTGGGGTGCAGGAAAAAGGTATGAGGGTGGAGGAAGAATTTGTCTTTAATTTGTGAAATGATGTTTGATTAAAAAAAATGTGACAAAATGGCCTGTGAATTAAGCCTGGAAGCAACGGAAGTCCAGGCCCAGCTTGGTTCATACAGTTAGGGACACTTGACTAAGATCCCACACTTTGCAAGACTGAATAAATTTTTAACAAAATAAAGTTTGAAAGAATACTATCAATTTAACTAATTAAATAAAAGTCTCATGAATAAGTTTAATACGTGCATTATTGATATGCATTTTTATGTGTAATATTTACAATTATTATCATCATTGTAAATTATTTTTTAAAATTATAACTTCTAGAGTTTTACTTAAAATTAATTATTCATGAGACATAAAATAGCAGTGTATAAATAATTTATTAGATTATAAAAATTTATTATTAATTTTATAACTTAAAAGGTTAAAAATAAAATTAAAAAATATAATTTATATTAGACTAAATTGTATATAATGTTTTAACCGAATCCTAAACCCTATTTCCTACCTCCTAAAATGAAATATGAGTTTCATTGTTTCCAAAATTGTTTAGGTTAGTATAAACTCATGAAGATTCATACCCAAATTAACGTAGTTCAAAATAGTGTATTTCAGACATCTTCATATATCCATGATAAACTACCTGTTTGATAATCAAGAAACTTAGGAGATAAAACATTTTGACAAATACAAAGTCTTTGTCTTCAAGCAAAATAAAATAGACCTCCCACATAAACTTAATATTTAAGAATATATAAACATTATTAATGGAATTTCACATCATAAAATTAACTTAACTTAAAAGAGATAAAGGTATATAGTCACCTAATATCTCAAGAATTTCTTATAAATAACTTCTGGAGTCAATATTCTTAATACTTTTATTAAAATAAATTTTTTACTAAAATTAATTTAGTTAAAACATAAATGAATAAAAAATATATAAATATGTCTTAAATTTTACAATAAAACAAATTATATATTATCATATCTAGTTATTTAAATAATATCTCATAATCCAGTTTGTAAAAGCTGTCACATGATAATATATAGTCTAATTATACTTAAGTTGTCTCAATCATTCTTTATAAATAATAAACAAAATTTATGTAAAAAAATACATATAAAATCTCTTATGATTAATATTCTGACATTAGTTCACTGACTTTGACATCAGAATATCTTTTACAGAAACTCTTCACTCTTTGGACGAGAACGAAATCTTCTCACACAACAAACGAGAAAGCTACTTATATCTTAAACTTTAGAATAATAACTACTTCAAAAAGACTCCAAATATGAACGATTCTAATTATAAATTATAACTTTTAATCATCGAATGAATCCAACTCACACTCCATAATTTAAGTTCCAAATTTTGTAAATACAAGAAAAGGAAATATTTTGAATAACAACATTAGGAATTGGGATGCAGCCTTTTTGTAGTGCTAGTGTGTATACATCTATTCGGTTCTTTAATTCTTTAACTTTAAGAGTCAACTATGGTCCTGCTTGATATTGTATATCATGTAGAAAGATGAGACGATGCTAAAAGCTGTCAAAATCAAGTGAGCCTAATTTTTATACTCTCCAGTTTAGTGGTCAGTTATAACTGTGTGAAGTTGATCACAGAAGAATGAGTGCTTGGTCTAGTCGAAGCTAGGTGTAAAATTGCTAAGAAAAATAAGTTTTATCCATTTATAGAAGATAACCATCAAGGACGATAGCCAAGGGAACAATTTTATCTACAATGAATAAGAAAGAAAAGAAAGGTGAGATGGGAAAAGATATGAAATCTGGAACCAGATTCATCAGAAACCGATTCCCGTGTACCTTGTCCTCCTTCATTGAGTGGTTTAAAAGCAGAAACTTTTGACAACTCAGATTCACCTATGAGTGAGCTAAAATCCACTACTCCTCAACCTCATGCCATTTTATTTATATGTGAAGGACCACACCCTTTTGATGCTCAAGCTATCCCTTCCAAAACTTTCTTTCTTCTTGGCCATTTCTTATGGCCTCAACCACTTTCCCCAAACAAAGGCCTTGTGATTCGTGTTGGACCCCAAAACAGAACAAGGTATTTGAAAAGGCTCTTGCAAAGTATGACAAGGATACCCCTGAACGCTGGCACAATGTAGCCAGAGCAGTTGGTGGTAAAACCGTTGAGGATGTTAAGAGACACTATGAAATACTCTTGGAAGATCTCAGGCACATAGAGTGTGGTCATGTTCCCCTTCCCAATTACAAATCCACATCTTTGAACAACTCAGGTAAATCATCCTAGTCACTTGTTCCATTTTCACATTTACTTGTTCATCATTTTGTTTGATTATTTTTCATTTGCTTGCTCCAGGCTTCTCAAGTGTCTAAAGCTGAAAATAATCTGAAGCAATGGCCAAAGAGCATGTGTGTGTTTGTACTATGAAATGAACCTGTATATCTTCCTACACCTTTCTCTGCAGTTGTAATTTAGGCCATTTTAGAGAACTATGGTATTTCAGAGACAGTGTCAAGTCCCACTCCAGGAAAATTAAGGGAATAACAAAGCTAATTTTATAGAAGAATTTGTGTTTTTCTTAATTCTAAAACATTAACTAATTGGCTTTTAATCATAGAGTTGTAGCTTTAGAGAGAAAATTAATGCACTTGTTCGTTTCAAAGAAAATTATAGACTGGAAAATGATTGCAATAAGTGACCGGACAAAATATTAGTTATTTCATAAATAAAAATAATAAAAGAATATGTCAATTTTTTGGTTTTTTATATAACCTTTTTTCATCATGAGTGAAAAAAGAATAAAGAGAACTAGTACTTTCTAAAAATATTATTCTCCCATAATTTCAAAGATATACAGGTTAAAGAGCATTCGATTTGATATTATTTGATTAACTTAAGTAACTTAAATATTTTTAAAAATTTATCATTCTATGATAATATATGTATTTATAATTATTTATCAAAATATAAATATATTGGATAAAAATAGATCTCAATTTAAAAGGTTTTTTCGATCATAAAAAATTAAATGATAAATTTATAAATAATTTGCAATTATAGAGTTATTTTAATTTTATTTATTTATTACTTTTTAAAATAATATTTTTCTTGATTCTCGTGTCATAAAACAAATATATATTTATTTCTTTATTTTCTCATCATAATTTATTTCATTCTTCTTGTTTGTAAGAGAACACTGTTCATTTTCATGTTTGACTTTTTGTTATATCATCATTATAATACTTTAAATAGCAGTTGTAACTTTCGAATGTGCTGCAGCTAGATCGGATGGTAATAAATGCTATATATGGTGTTTTTTGAACTGGTGATAACATTCATGTATTTAATACTTTTTTTCTTATTATTTGGTGAAACAACTTGTAAATTACTCATTTTCTCCAACCCTTTCTCTTGTCTTTATAAAACTTATTAGGTCAGACTAACTTAATTCATTTGAGTTAAATGGAGATTTTAAATCAAAGATTCAAACCAGATCAACTCCCATTTTTGTGGGTCAAAATAAATTAAGTTGAATTAGTTAAACTGTTCCACCAGTATGATGAATACCCATTTCCAATTTACTTTGTGTATAAAGAGTTCATCTTTTATAATTTGTTTTTGTGAATAAAGAGTTCATCTTTTATAATTTGTTTGGAAGATGGTGAGATGAAAAGAAAAAGACAAAAAAAAAATGAGATTATTTGGATACAGAGAGAATGGATTTGAAAGGAAAATTTGGATTAAATACGATTGATCTGAAAAAAATATTTTTTTTTATTTTAATCATATATATTCATTATTTATTTTATTATAATTTGAAATAAAAAAATATAAATCATAGTTGAAATAAATTTTAAATTAAAATAAAATTTTAGTAAATAAAAATGTGATATTTCAAAACAAGAGTATATTTAAATAAATTAATTTAAAAAAGTCAAAAATTTAAATTAATTAATTTTATCTAAATTATTATTTTAATATTTTTTATTGTAATTATATGTTTTATTGTAATATAAAACATATCTAATAATAATATTAAATTAGTTATTTTATTTTATTTGTTATTTTAATATTTATTTTAATTATTTATTTTAATAATATAAAATGTATATTAATAGAATATTAAATTTTTTTATTTTATTATATCATAATTAAAAAATTATATTAATAAAATAATAATAATATTTATACTTGATATAATTTAAACTGCATGATGGATTATGCATAATCGTTTTAAATATTTCATTGTTATTTCCATTTATGAAAAAACTATTATGTACATCTTCCTTGGCAAATTTGTTTATTTATATCAGCTTTTTTTTGTTTTGTACTTCATTCTTCAAACTTTCAAACTACTATGTACATCTTCCTTGCCAAATTTGTTTAGAATAACGAAGAAATTATCTGCTTATATGGGTTTTTTTTGTTTTGTAATTCATTTTTCAAACTTTCACTTTAAATAATATATTTACAGTTTTCGTCCGATCCAAACAACCTGTTAACCTCCTACCTCACATTTGGGGACAGAACTAAAAAGAATACTATAATCTTGTTGGTAGGTACATACAGGAATCGAAGCTCCATTAAGTAACCGTGATTCATGAGTGTTGTTGGTATTCTTGTGGACTTAAAATTCATGGATTTGGGATTTTGATTGAATGTTCTTAGTCTGCAAAAGCTAAGAAAGAAAGGAAATTTCTTAATTGCGTGTAGAAGCTCTAATATAATATTGACACCCTTGGTGGTGGTTGAATGACCAATATGCATTGTAGAGGCTATTGCTTACACCAATAGCCACCTTCATATCTTTTAAAATTAAATATACTCCTACCATGGAATTAGATGCTAATCAATGTACCTTCCCTCACCAAATTATCCATTACTTATGCACCTTTATTTTAGATCCCATCTTAGACTATTCTAGGAGGGTTATCTTTTCATCACTTTTCTGCTAACTCTAAAACCATAATAACCTACATCATCCAAAATGTTAAACAAAATTTAGTCTTTTTGTTTTTAATTATATTTTTTTTTGTATTTTCTATTCTTTGTTTTTATTTAATAACTTTTGACTTTTACAGAAGCAGTAATAAGGATTTATGGGCATAATTGGAGAAAAAGAGGTGCTGCATGCATACTAGTGCGGTACCTTGGAACTGTATTGCTGTCTGATATAGATCTTGGTGATGAAAACAGGGAAAAAATAGACAGCAGAATAAAAAAAATCATAATCTATTCATTTCCTGCTTATTTCAAATGATGTATGAAACATTTATTTCATTACAGTTAAAATTATCGAAATAATAAAATAACAATTTTAATCCATTCTATTATTATCTTTGAAACACGCTACGCTCTTGGAAATAGAAAGGAGAGGTGTCTCCCTCTCCCTAACAAGGCTGAACTCAAACAATTGTAAGTGAGATGGGGCAAAAAATAATACTATTTTTTTAAGGGAAAAAAGAAGAATATTTTATTCAAGGGAAACATGCATAGCCAAAAACACTTCATGTGTCAGAACAGGAAATGAGCAGAAATAATAGCTAAGCTTGTGTGTACCCCATGACACAATCCTTTATTTGCCCCACTCAATTTTCAATCTGTATAAATGGTTTGTCATTAGTGTTTTAAATTTCCAATCTAAGCTGTGATTAAAAGAAGGGAAATAAGAAAATAAAGTGATAAAATATCTCTAATCTTGTTGGGCTCCTTATTTGGCCCCCCATTGTGAAGAAAAATCAGGTTGCCCAATCATAAAACTTTAATGGAGATTATTAAAGAAACAAATTATGCAACAAAAGTTGTGCACATCTCATCTCAGAAAACAAAGTCCATTAAACAAGTTGACTAAATCTCATTTATTGTTTGTTTAAGACTGTAAAACTCACTGATATAATGTTTAAGACTGAAATAATCACTAATCTATATATAGCAACTAGCCAAGAGTGATTTTTAATGTACACGCAATCATGTTTATACCTAAAATGAAATAAAAGACGCGGCGTGCAAGGAGCCTGGCCATGTGCCATTTTATTTATTTTACAAAGCGAGCATCTTGAAACAGTTAGGTTATGCTCTTTCTGTCCCCCTCGCTTTTCATATGCTTAATTGGTAGGTACAGTGCACTCAGTTTGAAGACTTGTTCTTCACAATTCCACATTTTAACGCACCACAAAAAGCTAATTTCTTGGGGCAGGAAAGTTCCAACAAATTTCTGACTAAATCCAAACAATTACACGAACTATCTACCTACAACAACATCCTTTGAAACCCAGCAACAAAAATGCACGCAAAACGACATTAACACTGATCTGAAGATTAAAAAAAATGATGTAATCATGATCAGAATACAGTCATGTCTAAAGCTCAACTAAGGAACCATGAAAACAGAATAATTTGATGAGAGGTAGTAGAACAGGAGACATATGATATGATGCAACTAATCTAAAATCAAAGGCAGAATATTTGAGATGAATAAGGAAGCTCTTAAAACTACACAATCTCAACTGGGTACTTATGAATGCAATCTTCCCAGGGACTATTGGGTGAGGGATTCCCATGTCTGAGAGCTTCCCAAACCGCACTGTTGCACTTAAACCCACTCCCAAACGCAATCTGCCACACTCTGTTTCCCTTTCTCATCCTTCCCTTAGCCTCCGTGTAAGCCAACTCGTACCAGATTGAACTCGACGAGGTGTTCCCGAACCTGTGCAGCGTCATCCTCGAAGCCTCCACGTGCAGAGGCAGAAGCTGCAGATTCTTCTCCAACTCATCAATCACAGCCCTCCCACCAGCGTGAATGCAGAAATGGTCAAACGCCAGCTTGAAATCAGGGATGTAAGGCTTCATTTTGCCATTGAAAAGCTTTTTCACAACGAGTGTGAGAAAGAAGAGAAGTTGCTCGCTTATAGGCAACACAAGGGGACCCAGAGTGGTTATGTTAGTCTTGAGAGCTCCACCAGCAATTGCCATGAGATCCTTCGACAAAGACACGCCGGTTTTTCCGACCTCGTCTTGTTCCTGGTACACGCACCGAAAGGCCTTGTCATCCGCCCCTTTGTGAGTCCTCACCACATGCAAGAGCTTGTATTTGGCTCGTCTCTTATCGGAGCTTTTGTTGGAGAGGAGAATGGCGGCCCCACCAACGCGGAAGAGGCAATTAGGTATCAACATGGCCTTGTTGTTCCCGAAGTACCAATTCTGAGTGATGTTCTCCATGCTGACGACGACGGCGTAGGTGTTGCGGTGGACCTGAAGCATGTCTTTGGCGAGATCGACGGCGATGACACCGGCGCTGCAGCCCATGCCGCCAAGGTTGAAGCTTTTGACATTGCCGCGGAGCTTGTACTTGTTGATGATCATGGCAGAGAGGGAGGGCGTGGGGTTGAAGAGGCTGCAATTGACGACGAGGATTCCAATGTCCTTGGGCTTGACGCGGGTGTTGGCGAAGAGGTTGTCGAGGGCGCCGAACATGACTTGCTCGGCCTCTTCCCTGGCGGCGGCCATAGAGGGGCGAGGCGGGATGGAGTGCATGGCCTCGGGGAGGTAGGTTTCCTCGCCGAGGCCGGAGCGGAGGAGAATCTTGCGCTGGAAATCGAGGGAGGCGGGGAGGAAGTCGCCGGTGAGGGTGGAGTGGTGGAGGAACTTTTGGAAGTGGACGGTGAGGTGGTCGGGGGGACGGTAGCAGGAGAAGTCGAGGAGGTAGATGGAGGTGGGGCGGGTCATGATGTAGAGGGTGGATCCCAAGGCGAGGATGGCGGATATTGCGATGACGCTGAGGAGGTTGTACTGGAGGTGGGCCCACAGCTCCTGAATGTCCTGCGCCTTCATCTGCGAGGCTTGGATGAGGATTACGGACATCAGAGGGAGCAGGCACAGGGTCACCAGGTGTGCCATCAGGTAGTGGTACCCCAGTTTCACATACTTCAGCTTCACGCTCTGTACGAAATCCGGCAACCTCCTTTTCGACTCATTCGAGGTTGAGCTCGACCCTGTCTCCCTATTCGTGTCCGAACTCATGTTGGGATCTGATCTGATCGCAAATCTGGTTCACGAGAAACAGAGAGAGAGAAGGAATGGGTGAAAGAAGTGAAGGGAGAAGGATATATATGTATTGAATGTGAAAGAGAGAATGGTGCGGTGAGGGTCAAAGGGAGAGAAGGGGCGAACCCTGGCTTCGATGTCACTCCTTTCACCCTCGCCCTCCTCACACTCTCTCTCTCTTCTTGACTTTCTGTCTGCAACAACTCTGTTGTTTTTGGGATTAATTAGGTGTTTCTGTTTCTGTCTTTTTCATCTCTTTCTTCTCTCTGGACATTTCTTCCTCCTCGACCACACCATCTACTTAAAGAAGGACTTATATTTTAGAGAGAAACTTGTATATAGAAATATTTACAACCACACAGAAACTGTTTTTAATAAATTAAAATTAGATTGTTTTCTTTCAATTCTGCATTTGAACAAATTTATCTATAAAATATTTTTTGTAAATTGAAATAAACTAAACTTGTAGTAAGTTGATTTTAATTTACGAGCTTTCCTTTTGTATAGCTTATGTTTATAGTTATAGTATTTTTTGTTGAAATGCATAATCAAAATGAATTTTGGTAAAATGTTTATATTATGATATATTTACGATGTTTGTTTTTCTTCTTAATTTTTTTCCTTTTTAAAAACTGGTTTGTACAATACTTCTACACTGTCCAACATTCAGATTCCAAGTTAAAATTAATTAAATTTAAAAGTTTTTCCAGAAAGTGTTCTGACGAGTGAATATGGAATAACGGGAAATTTTCTATTTTTTACTTGTTTTAGTTGTAATGTTTTGCTAGAAAACAAGAGGGAAATGGAGATTTTCTTACAAAAAATTATTTATAACAACAATATAAGAGAGTTAGGCATGAAAAAAAATTGCATGATATTACATTTTTGAAGAGATTACCATTAAATATATCAAATATTATTATTATTAGAAGATTATATTAATAAAATTATTTTATTTTTTTTAATCTAGAATAAATTTCGTCTCCAAGATAGATTCTTGAGCTCTAAAAACAATTTATAATGTTGATGTTCATCATTCTTTTAACAAATTTATAATGTGATTCCTAAGACTCCTGCTATAAGATATTAGTATGCTTTTAGTTAACAAAGTAGTTATTAGTTAAGTATTGGTTTCAATTCATTTAGGATTAAATTACTTTTGATTTGTTAATAGGTTCATTATTTTAAATTTTATTCATTGCTTTTTTTTAAACTCATGGTGAATGGTTTGCTATTTATAGATTAAATTTGTTATTTCATACACTTTTTATTTTATTTTATTTTTTCTGGCGTTTTAGTTTTGCTATAATATTTTGAGGATATTACAATTTATGGTTCAATCTATGGTGTCAAAGGATAACCATATAATTACTTTAGAAATTTGTTTCTTACTCTCTTTAATTTTATGATTCAATTGATTCTATTCTTAAAAAATTACTGATTAGTGTTGATTCTATTTTTGTTTTTAACTGTCATCTTAATTTAATAAATTCTTTGTAAAAAATATTTATCATACTTTCTGACCAGCATTTGTCCCAACTAGTGAGTGAGCCAAAAGGACTTTAAATAGGCTTATTCATTTCATATTTTGTCTCAAAATATTATGACCATTGATAGACTATCACTGATTATGACAGAAAAAGAGATTCTAACACAAAATCCTCCTTTCACTGGTTAGTCACGGAATATTATTACTCTGACAGAATAATCCGTCACTAAAATCGATTCTTCTAATAATGTTATAATATAAAATTAATTTATGTATAACTTACATAGTATTACTTTTAAAAGCTAAATAAAAAATTATATAAATTAACTTACGTATGAAAGTCAGTTTTAACTTAAAAAATATTTTATTTTATTTCTTTAATAGTGTTTATGCAAAAATTGATTCAAATATGTTTCTAAATTACTGAATAAGATAAGAATAAAATGTACTCAATTGGAATTTTAACATGCAATGAAATGTAAAACTCTAAGAAATGTAAATTGCTTAAATTTAAATAAAAAAAATGCACCTTGAAAATAAGTGGTTGAAAATGTAAATGATAAAAGGATAAATATCAAATGAAAACATAAATCACTGTATTTGTAAAGAAAATAAATGTAATAGTAAAATGGTTGAAAATAAAAATAAAAATGGGTGTATTATTAGAGTGTAATAAAGTGCTAGTAGTAAGCGGTTAAGAATAGTTACTTGCTATATTGATATAGCAGAATTTATACAGTGAGACTCAATCTCTTCTACATTATAATAAAATGAATAGATAAATAAAATAATATTAATTAGGTAACCTGAAGTCAAAATCAATGTCTTTTACATAACATTTAAAAATAAATAGTAAAAAAAAAAATAAAGAATGACAAGAATATGAAATAAAGTATTAATGAAAGGGAGGATAAGAATACAGTATGTTACTTTTATACTCTTAAAAGTGTATTTGATTCCAGTGTCTCAATTGTCTATTTTTAAGAATATGGATAAAGAGGATAATTCTGTTGCATAAAGTTTGACTAGAAATGGAATTCAGTTCCTTGTTCCTCTTACAAAAATAAGAGTTACTTTCACTATATTTTATTTTATTTTTTTTGTCATCTGTTACTTTGTTTTTTGTTTTAAATTTTTCCGATATAATTGTAATATAATCATGTAAAATATTTTGTGCTGACATATAATATTTACAGTATGTTTTCTATTTTATATTATAATTCTATGTTTTATTTTGTTAAGTTTTTTTCTTTAAATTTAAGATACAAAGATTAATGTAAATTGAATTATTTTAAGTATTTTTAGACCTTCGAATATTTGAATTGTAAACTGTAATAGTTGTGTTATGTTGTTTAGAATAAATTAAATGAGTGTAAAGTATTTTAAAAGAAAAAATATCGCCAATCAGTCTGCTTATAAAGAAAATTTATATGCTTTGAACAAGTAGGACACTCTAATGTTTTTGCTTTTTCAAATACCTTACTAGTTTAAAGATAAGTGGATTGACTATTTAGGTGTAGGATAGTTTAGATTGGTTTCTAAAATCATTAATTTATTATGAAAGAACTTAAATAAATCTATTTTTTATTGTTTTATATTGTCTATTTTCTTATATTACAGTTTTTAATTCTTTTACTTTATTATTATTATTAATTTTTCTTACAAATAAGTAAGTTTTAAACATTGATTAATTATATTTATTATTAGATTTATTGAAAAGATAAATTTTTTCGTGATTTTTATATTAAAGTGTCAATACTAAATAGCTAGTGAACGAACTATAATCAAAAAGTTAAAAAAGTTAAAAATATGATAAAAGGAAAAAAAAAAAAAAAAAAAAAAAAGAAAAAAAAAGGAGGTTGGGGAAGGAAAATAAAAAAAAAAAAAAAAAAAAAAAAAAAAAATAAAATATAAAT
>Ga0099825_1001841_pt1 | contig 27600 bp, 16 predicted proteins | sample SiratroredBW_FD_76838 | JGI IMG/M metagenome (GOLD analysis project Ga0099825, IMG submission 76838) | Root nodule microbial communities of legume samples collected from California, USA - Siratro red BW | ecosystem: Host-associated > Plants > Roots > Nodule | place: USA: California | collected...
AATGAGACTTGACTACTTACTTTTTCTATAAATACGCGTTTTTAGTTTAATAATATAATAATCAAGTGCTCATTCCACTTCTACCATTTCACTCAAATGACAGATTTTCTAGGTTGTTACAATATTGAAATTCTTATAGGTTTTCACTTTCTTTATATTTTTAATAAATGACATTATAAATCTATAATTTTAACAAAATGATAATTCTTCTTATTTTATTTAAAATAACATATTTACGAAAACTTGAATAAAAATTATAAATATTAAAAATAAAACTTTAAAATATAAATGATAATGATAATGAAAATAATACTGCTCATCCATCAAACAACACCAAAATTCTTCTCATACGTGGCCAGTGCATCATTTCCATAGAATAGAATTTCCTCCAGAACACAATTTCTCAGTAGAAATCTTATCACACATTACTATTGCAGTAAACTAAACATGAATTAATTGCGTATTGCTGTTGCAGTCAAGCCTATTGAATATGATCTAGCTTCACTGATGTCATAATGAAAAATTGAATATGTTAATATTGTAAGACTGTTTTATTATATTACAGAAAATTTTACACTTCAGATTTTAAATAAGACTTAAATTATAAGAATGAATAATATATTTTTATCCTAACAAGTAAAAATTGCATGAAACTCTTAAAAGTGAAATGATAAAATAAGATGCATAAAAAATAAACTTAATCCATCTAATAATGCCTATAATGGAGATGACTTATTAAAAAAGGTTTAAGAATAATGTTTATTTACTAGGGTGCATTCCAAGCTTCTTCATGGAGGAGAGGTTAGGTTTAAGGTTTAGGATTTATATTTATTTGGTTAGATGCCTGTTTCTGTGTTAGTTGTTCTTGAGACACTAATTTGTTTGACTCTTTTTGATTTGTATAGCTGTATTTCTTGTTTCAGTGAATCTGGTGGGTTGTATATGGATTGAAGCACTCCTGAAATACTTACTTCTTATTTATTTATTTTTGACTGTTAAAGAAAAATGGAAAAGAGGTTGGACTGGATTTTTAGTTGGAAGTAAGGTGGCACACATACCTTTCCCTTTCTCAGTCCATTTATGCTGGAAAACGTACATGACATGAATAGCATTCATATAAATAACGTGAATAGAGGTAAGTTCAAGTCATACCTACAATCTTTTATAATTAAAAATATAAAGTTACAGAATAAAATTAAAGATGATTAGTAATAAAAAAATTATTTATGAGTGAATCACCGAGAGATAAAGAAAACATAAATATAAAATAATATTATAAAAATATAACAATTCAATAAATAAGAACATTGTATTTTAATATGTTGGATGTGAGTTTAATCTATATTTTTTCTGTAATTACTATCTATAAATTAATAATCCCCTATGTATATTTTACACATAAGAGATTAATCCTATGTTTAATATGATATTAAAGATATGTTAAATTCTTACTTTTTCGATGAACTTATTTTTCATTGATAGACTTTTTTTTGCCATTTGGATCGATGATACTTACCATCAACAAATTCGTTTCCTTGCCCTTATTTTCCCTATAAATCTATTATATACGAATTTTACATACGAAAAAATTCATAGGCATACGGATCTTAATCTGTAGATAAATCTGACATTATTTATGAATTTATTACCTACGGATCCAAATCTGTATGTAATTATATACGAATCTAAATTCGTAGGTTACCTACGAATTTTTTCAAAGATAATATTAATAACTAATTTATTAAGATTTTTAATATTAAAAAGAATATTTTTATTTTTAATATTAATAATAACAATAATATTATTATTAATTATATTAATATTATTATTAACAATATTATTATTATTATTATTATTAATAATAAAAATTAGTAGTATTATTAAAATTAGTAAAAATGATATTATTATTATTATTAACTTATATAATTAATAATATTATTAATATTATTTTTAATTAGTTTTATTATTATTGTTATTACTATTATTATTAATATCATTAATAATGATATTATTATTATAATTATTATTAATAATATTATTATTTCAATATTATTATTAATGTTGTTAATAAAAATAATATTAATATTATTTTATATTATATTATTAATATTATTAATAATGAGTATATGATCACAAATTTGATATTAATGGTTATGAGTTGTGTATGCATACTTGTATAAAATCCTTCTCACAACATTTTATAAATAATAATCATGAAAGTGTTGTATCAGTCAATGGATATAGATTTTATCTTAAGTAATATTAATAATTAGTTTTACTAATATTATTATTACTAATATTATATTATTAATATTATTAATAACTCTTTTTATTTTTTATTACTTTTTTTAATATTATTACTATTATTATTATTATTAATATTATTAACATATATTATTAATATTATTTTTAATATTATTTTTATTAATATATTAAAAGTGTTACTATTATCATCATAATTATTAATAATATTGTTAGGTTTTTAATATTATAGTTAATATTATCATTAACATTAATATTAAGAATATTAATATTATGGATACTATTTAGTTAACACCTCGTATCATTTAGTTAACACCTAATATCATTGAGAAAGTAGAAGTTTTTTAAAATTTGATATAACACCGTAATTACCATAATTACAACTTCTTGTCTTATATGTTGAAGAATTTTTTTTAAATGTGAGTCTCTTGGAGTAAATAACTAAATATCATACCATGTGCATTAGTTCAAATAACATGTTTAAGTGTCTATATAAGTGTGTTTATTTTTTACTTTTTTAAGAATATGTCACTTAGATGAACTACAAAAATATCAACATTGTAATTTCAATGAGCTTTTAAACTTTGGGAGTCTATCAAGAGTTAGGAGGAGAGTAGTATTTAAACATTCAAATGATAGAAGTTGACTTTAAGTTCAATCTTACAAAACCCGGCTTGTAAGGTAAGATTTGCATGAAACTTATATCTAAGGGTTAGTCCGATAACGGCTCGATAGACCCAACAATTTTGTTAACATAGACTCTAATACCATATTAAGAAATGAACTTTAAGTCTAACTTAACCTTATAAAACTGGTTTGTAAGATAAGATTTACATCCACTTATAAACTATTGAAATGTCTCGTCTTTAATTAATATGAAATCTCCAACAGGTGTAGACTAACTTCGTCTTATGTTTTTTTTCTCTTTTTTTTTTTCAGTTACCGAAAGAAAGGAACTTTACAGTTTGTTATTTACTGATGTTTTTTATTTACTTACTTTTTATCTCCAGGATGATTTTCTTAAAATACTTGGCTAAAATCATCAGCTCTATGAATATCTGAATGCCTTTTATATAAAGTATCCCTATTTACTTTTCAGCAAGGAGCATGTGAAAGCTATTCTTTCAGAAATCATCACACATAAATCCTCAGAGAATGATCAACATATATACGATATTTTATGAATTTATTAATGGTAAGAATATGCCATTACTAGGTTTATTGACTTTTTGCATTTGTTTTTTTCTATATTTGTATCGTGTATTAGATATGCCGAACAGTTTTCACTTTAGTTCATTGCAAAAGGAGTGAGTGTGGCAAATAACTAAATCCTAAACTTTTTTATAGCTTGTTCAGATTGCAAAGCTTTACTAGTGGATGATAACTTCAACCCAGAAACTTAAGTTTTAAGACTCACGGAGAAGGACAATGAATGATTTTTTTGATATTTTTAAACCAGATTGAAATATGGAATCCCTTTAAGCTCAAACTGTAGAAAAAAACACACACTTTGATTAGGATTTAATTTGTGGGAATTCTGTGGCAAGCGTTGTGCTTCTTTTAAAGAGGCATCATGAAGCATATTCATATCTTATATATTTAAGGAGAAGTCCCAATAATGGTTTATCGATATTTTAGAACAACATTGAGTGAGTTAGGATGCTTGTGTTAGTGCCCCTTTCTATTATTTCTCATGCTTCCATGATTTTGTCATCAAGCAATATCATGTTTTCAGTAATTTTGGTTTGGAAAATTTAAAATACAGCAATCTACTTTTACATCAAGGTGTCACTTTTAATTTGACAAATCTTTTAGATACAATTTCTTTTATCCTCATAACTACTTAATTAGTTAAGGTTGGATGCAAGTACTCTACTCTTACATTTAATGCTTTTGAAGACAAAGTTACATGACATCAAAAACTTGGTCAATAGTCTATAAACCTAGAAATACAAAAGATATTTTTGACAACTGTTTCTTTATTAAGAAAAGTACTTAATAGTGGAAAATAATTTTATAATTACGTTATTTAGAACTAAACAGATAACATTCAACCAATTGTAAACTGATTAGCTTCTTTTAATAGATGTCAAAAGTATTAATACCTATCTAGAGCAAAGCTAAATCATCTCATAAGCAAATGATGTTGACTTAAAATCTTGCATATTGACAGAATACTTAAATAACAACTAATTAATAAGATAGTTTTTACTATATTTTTTTTTTCTAAAGCTTTTATGACAATAAATATTTTCCTTTTATGTAAGCAGAGCTTTTTCGTATAGTCTATCGTCACATAAAATCCAAAGGGACACCATGAAATCAAAATTTAAACGTATTTATTTATTTTTTAAATCAGTAACAAAGAATGATATTAATAGGGGTGATGCAATTAATCCAACCTCTGTACAAAAAGCTCACTAATCATATTCCTTGATGAACCTTTTATATTTCTATTGCATCCCCAACCTTCTTGAACATTTTTATTTAATCTTTGATAGATTTTCTATTAAGTAGTACCCTTTCACAATAGGAATCAATAGATAATCTCGTTGATTTAGAAATTGGATAATAATTAAAAAAAATCTGTAAAAAGATTAAGTTCAACGAGTTTCAAATTTATTATAATTATAAAGTAAAGAAAGAATTTTTTCCGCATTCTAACTTCATAACTTCTTTTTTACTTCCCATTATCAGTATATTGGAACTTTTATTTGAAACTCCTATGTTGCCCAAATCTTCCACAAATGCATAAGTTGATTAGCAGCTATAACGTGAAGGTCCAACACATTGAATTTAGATCATGTTAACATTTGATTTAAATTATTAATAATTGTTAGAATTTAATTTAAATTATATATTTTGAGTTTCATTTTAGATTATATGTTGCATGAGTATGAACAAATTTAGATATAAAACAAAGTATTTTTTATTAAAAATATTATTTTATACAAATTATTTATATATAAATTTACATATGGATTATTTACGTACGAATTTATATACAGATTTACAATTTTTTAATTAAAAAAAATAACTTTTTTCATGTTAATTATGTACGATATTTTTCTATATACAGTACATTTGTAGAGAATCTATAGATTTCTTAGATATTTCCGCAACTAAACATATTCATGATATTACATAGGTCATTTAGCCATGAATCACTTAGTCACTATTTATATATTATTTCGTAGACAACATTATCCACGTAAACTTTTCGTATGTAAATGTACCTACATCCCATTTACATGAATTTATTTTTGTATGTAGTTTGTCGATAATGTCTAGTTTGCGGTGAATTTAGGACTTTACTTATGGATTTCCTTTATTTGAAAAAATGATACATTTTTTTTTAGTGATTTATGATCACACAAAGTAACTAATATAAGACATACTACAACACATGTATAAGTGTCTATAAAATGAATAATGATAAACTTTATCCAAAAATACTACATCTAGAAAATTTGAGATCAACAGTAAACAAGTTGGACCGTCTACTCAACCATCTAGTCGTAAAGAGTGCTTAGATTTGCAAATCATTCACTAAGTGAAGTTATTATCTTCTAGGAGTGCTAACAATGCAGATATTCCCTTTTTAAAAGTTGACATGTATTCTATTAAACATCTTTATTTGTTTGTAGCTAGATAGACAATTATAAATGATAAGTACCAATTTTGAGTGTTTTTATATATGAGAAAGATTGAGTACTTGAGGGTTTAAGTGTTATTTAAAACAATAATTACTCTCAATTTTAGAGTTTTTTTATCTAAATTTATGTTTTGAGTCCCGAGTTAAAGGAAATCATTTAATCTCAATTATTATGAAATTTCAGGTATAAAAATATGAAGAAAAAAAGAGATTGGAAGATTCATGAAGAAAAGAAATAAAAAATTTAAAATAAAAAAAACCCAAGTCACTTAACCTAGGCCCAAAAGTTTAAAAGGGCAAGTTTAGGGTTTCTGAAATCATTAAGACCTAGAAGACGGAGGCAGACGGCTGGAGTCAAGATTCACTTCTTCTCTTGCAATCTTCCTTTCATTGATTTGTAATGGCTACCATGGGTAGCTAAATTCTTCATCTTTGGGGTTGAATGTAATATTTTGAACTCATTCGTATTTTGGTGATTTTTATATATAATATTTAGTTTCTACTCAATTGGTATTTTCATCTTATGCTTAACGCTAGATTTATCTTATCAATAGAGTCTTGATTTAAGAATTTAACTGGGAAGTACTTTTGAGTTTCTGACCTAAATGAAAATACTCAATATATTGGAATAATAGGGATAGATTTCAGTGTATTGATTGTTTATAACATCTGTTCTTAATGCTGGGTAATTTACTAAATAGCTGAGGGATCAGTGTTTAGGAATGTATCTTACGAATTTCATATAAGAGGAATTAGTGTGAATGATTTTTATATGTGCATCAATAGTGAGTAGTTACAAATATTGTATGTTTTTATCAAATCCAAAATATGAATGAGGGAGATAGATGAAGTTCAATTCTAGAGTCTTTTTGGATCTTGAAAACTCCTTTTCATAATTGTTATTTATTCTTTACTTGTTTTTATTGCTTATTAATTCAAATTACAATCAAACTATCTTGAAACTTTTATTTGCTTAGTGAGTCATGAATTTGAGATTTAATAGCAAAACTGTTCTCTGTGGGATCGGCATCCTTACTTTATAAATCTATATTACTTTTGACTCGGTACACTTGTCCAAAAAGTTCAATAATAAATTGCTTAAGAAAAGTATAAAAAGTTTAGTAATAAAAAAAATACTCTTATTCTTTATCTTAGGGATAGATAAAGAGGAATTGTCAAGAGTCACTTTTTGCATTTTGTTAGTCAGAAATGACAGTTCACCCTAACTCTTGGGCTATCTATATTGTCGACATTGTCTATCGATGTGTATTGTGTTAGTCAAGTGTATTGTCTACTCCATGTGTATTATGTTAGTCACGTGTTCACCCAATCTATCTTAATTGAGGTTCAATTGAAATAGGTGCTCTAGCTTCTTGCACAAGCTCCAATGGATGTAACGCATGTTGAATCTTTGCTGCACCGAATAAATGGCTTGAGCTTCTCTTGATGTGGAAGCAATGAAGAATGGAAGAGGGACTGTGGATGAAGCAAGCGTAGGGAAGAAGTGTGGTGGTTATGGTGAAGTAGGTGGTGGAAGCCTTGAAGGAGGTTAGGCCAACCTTCAAGAGAGAGCTTCTAGATTCTAGGAGAAGAAACTCAATGTGAAACTTGATGCAATGTGCTGAAAATTTAGCATCATTTCATTACTCAAATCAAGTCTACAAGAGAGTTTCCTAAACCTCTTATTTATAAAAAAAGAGAAGAGCTAATAGCTTCCCTAACAAGCTAAAGTAGTGTGTAGAAGAAGCTAGAGTTAGAAACTCTAACTTGCCTTGCAAGTTACCTAAGTAGCTTGTAGGAGAAGCTAGGGTTAGAAACCCTAACTTGCACCACATGCTAGGGTTAGGGTAACCTAGCTTGTGGAGCAAGCTTCTCCCAAACCCTAGCGCCTCATTCTCTTTCAATGAGAATACGCCACATGGCATAACTTCTAGATGCTTCTAAAATCCTAACCTAGGTGTCTTTCTAACCCTAAGACACCTAGGGTTTATTTTTACAAAGGAGAAATGTGTTCTACAATATTTTTACAAAGGAAAGTCTTTCACAATATTTTTACAATTTTTCACTAAAGCTTAGAGTTGTCAGCATCTTGATGTCTATTGGTGCAAGCTTCTATGTGTTTGATCATGGATCTAATGATTGGACCTTACCTGGGCCTTCGTCCATCATCCCCTCCCTCTTGAAAGGAATTTGTCCTTAGATCCACAACTTTCTTATGGACATTTATTATTGTTAACTTCCTCTAGGATCAAACACCTTCCTATCACAACAATCACATAGTAAGATCAATGAAATTTTTACAGCATAGAAGAAGAGAAGAGTTTTACCCGGATTACCGTATGTTGTATTTATGCAGGACAGTCATGTTGATTCCTAAAAATATTTTTATGTTCTTTTTTATATTTCCATTTTTCTTCCTTGTGAAGTTGTTTAAAGTCAAAATTTTTCTTATCCACTATTAACAACTTTGCACAAGACTGATCTATTATAGACTGTAAAGTCATATTCACAGAAAATTGGAAAAGAAAATAACTGAACAAAAATTGTCTTCCAAGGTGAATGTATGTTTGTTCAAAGGTAGGACAAAGGTACATGATCCTCGGAACACTGTTATTTTTATGTTTTTCATTCCCTCTTTTTATGGATTTTTATTTTATTTGGACCTCATCTTCCAACACCCGGATAGGAGTCAAAGGATGAAGTACAAACTTTTGATGTTTATGAGTGAAAGTAATTTCATTGGTGAGACCATCATGGATAGTTTTCTTGTCAAATTGTCATGACCTTCCCAATAAAACATGACAAGCCTCCATAGGAACTACATCACACAAAACATCATCAACATAGTTTTTGACTAATAGCTTGACTTTCACTTGATTTTTAACATTTATATCCCCCCCCCATCATTTATCCAATGTAATTTATAAGGTCTAGGGTGGGATATTATTTTTAAGTTCAATTTATCAACCAACCTATCACTACAACAATTACAACATGAGCTGCTGTCAATGATGAGAGAACTTACATTTTCAAAAATTTTACATCGAGTGTGAAAAATATTCTCTCTATAACTCGGTTTGTAGAATAGGTTGATTGGTGAGGGTTCTCCTAATCATCAATAATTTTCCCCCATGAGCATAAACATCCTCACGCCCCTCACATTCAGACTCCTCACCAGTGCTCTCTTCATGTTTCTCTTCCTCACTGTTGTATACATCTTGGGCATTCATTAAGATGGTCCTCATAGAAGGACACTGAGATTTAACATGTCCTCGACCCAAGCATTTAAAATATTTAATATCACTAGTGTGGTTGCAGGTGGCATGCTCTTCTTTTCTTTTCAAATTTTCTTGGTCTATAACCTTGGAAGGGTTTTCTATTGGTTTTTCTCTTATCAATTTTCCCTCCCTCTCAGAATCTTGCTTGGGATATGAGTTAGAATAAGAACTTCTACTTGGCCCTCTTCTCAAAATTTGTTGTTTAACTTTTATATAGATTTGAACCAAGTCATGAAAATTCCTATAAGGGAGAAGTTCTACTTTATCTCTAATCTCAAGACTCAATCCACTCAAAAATCTGGCCAGAGTTATGCTCTCATCTTCCTTGATCTCAACCTTCATCATATATAATTCTATTTTTTGTCTATACTCTTCTACACTTATGTTTTCTGATTAAGTCTATGGAGTTTGTCCATGAGTTCTCTCTGATAATAGGAAGGTATGTGTCTTCTCCTAAGAGCAATTTTAAGATCATTCCAGTTTGCTATAGCTGGTTTATGGTGAAGACTCCTATCTCTCATTAGGGTTATCCACCAATGTAAGGCATGTCCTTGGAAGCTAAGGGTGGCTAGAGGGACTTTTCTCTCCTCACTAACATGGTAGCATTCAAATAATTGTTCAACATTCATCTCCCAATCAAGAAAAGTATCAATATCATTATTCTCATGGAAGTGTGGTAGCTCTACCCTAACTTCTTTGAATTTTCTTTCTTTCCTATGGTGGTGGTAAGGGTCAGGCTGATAATGTTCGGCTGCCCTCATACTATCCCTTTCGGGTTTTTTATCCTCACTATCAGATTGATATCTTTTTGATGAGCTAGTTTTGAATTTAGACTTATGTTCCTTATTCTTTAAGGTCTTTAACTCCTTTTCCATAATAGCAAATTGTACATCAGTGTTTATTTTCATAATCCGAAGTTCTTCCAAAATTTTTCTTTGATGTATTGTGTACTTTTCCAATTGTTCTTACAATGAGACCACTAAGTCACAAACGAAGGCGACTCAATGAAAATAAAACTAGTCGGCTTACACAATTGAAAGAAACAAAAGAAATAAAACTAATGCTTGGAAAACTTAAAGCTAGCCAAATCCTAAGGTGAAGTTCTTTGGCACCAAGGACCTTAGAAACACTTCGCCGTCTATACGTAATGCTTAAACTAGTCGAATCCAAAGGTGAAGTTCTTTGGCACCAAGGACTTTAGAAACACTTCACCGTCTACACATTTTGAATTATTCCACTAATGATAAGAGTTTGCAAATACAACTCAAATTGTATACAATGAAAATTTTGCTGAAAATTAAAATTCCCAGACTATGCCTTCCTTGTGTTTGTTCTTTTGCCTCACTAGTGTATCACTCCTTTTTGGTGTGTTTGTTCAATAAACTTCTCTGCACATGACCTTCATTTCTCATTGTGGATCATTCTCCAATAATGCTTGAAGTTTCGCCCTTGATGTATTGGCCAATTCAACTCAAGTGCTTCACCAAAGTACTAATTCACCATGAGGTCACAAATACAAAGCAATAAAAGCTAATTTGAATAGCACAACTCAAAAGGATTATGAAATTGACAAACTCAAAGAATGCAAGTAAAAATTGACAACCAAGAAATTAAAAAGATGATCTACGAATGGTTCTAGAGTAGATTAAGAAACAACAAAACAAAAACTAGAATTTCAGTTCTGACAACAATATTGCGTGATTTATGATATTCTCTATAGTTCTCCTTTCGTCTCAAAACTTTAACCACAACTTCAAAATAGCACAAGGATCATCCACACAAAGTTTCAGAAATTTAGGATCAGTACTGCTTTCAAAATAAATCCAAAACAGAGAGCCTTTTTTCAGTATAATAGTGTAGTTTTTCCAGTTTCAATAGTTCTTTGGCAGCAGTGTTTGCAAAATTTATCACGGTCTGATTACTTAGAATTAGGTCACCAAATTTTTATCATACACTCCCAACGTATCAAGCTAAGATCATACAAAATTTGAGATTCAAACGGTTACGGAATTGTTCCCAGTAAATGAAAAACAGAGGCATTTTTACATTGTCATCAATAGTTTAACCAACAGCGAACATTCGACTTTTACAATTTATCATTTTTTTACAGATTGAATAAGAATGCGCCTTTTTCACAGTATCTTTACAACATATCAAAGTAGCCTCATACAAATTTTCATGCACAAATACACTGTATTCCGTTCTTAGTAAATTCCTCAAGTTTCAGTAGCCTTCATCAAACAACAACAATTCTGGAAATTGAAACTTATAGATTCCAATGAGTTTTAGAACATACTACAAGACATATAGGAGTATTATGACTCGAAGAAACTCACTAATGATCTAATAATGAATTAAGGAACTCAAAATTGCAAATTTAAAAGACACACAAAAAACACACTATATGACACAATACATCTAACACATTCTGCTCATAATTTTCTGCATAAGCATTTGCACAAACACCTAATATACAAGTGTAAACCTAAGGAGTTTATGACAATTTGGAACCATACATGACTTTCACATATACTATGAATCATAAAACTGAAAGCTAGAACACAATTGAACAATTTGAACTGATTAAAATTAAAGAAGACACAAGAAATATCAAAAACAATTTGCAGCACATACAAGATCACCTAAACAATTTATTTTAAGAAGGTTCAAGAAGATTGATATGTTTTGAACCGTTTAAATTCAACTAAAGCACTTTCAACCGGTGAAAAACATTCAAGACATGCAAAAATAGTGATATACAACACAGAAAAGCTAAAACAAAAATGAGAGGATCAAGAACTTAGCTCTTGAAGACCAAAGCTCTGATAGCAAATGATGAAGAGGCTCCTAGGTGCTCTAGCTTCTGGCGCAAGCTCCAATAGATGTAGTGCATGTTGAAGCTTTGTTGCACCGAATAAATGGCTTGGAAGGAGCTTCTCTTGATGCAAAACCAATGGAGAATGGAAGAGGAACCGTGGATGAAGCAAGGGTAGGGACGAAGTGTGGTGGTTATGGTGAAGTAGGTGGTGGAAGCCTTGAAGGAGGTTAGGCCAACCTTCAAGAGAGAACTTCTAGCTTCTAGGAGAAGAAACTCAATGTGAAACTTGATGCAATGTGCTGAAAATTTGGCATCATTTCATTACTCAAATCAAGTCTACAAGAGAGGTTCCTAAACCTCTTATTTATAGAAAAAGAGAAGAGCTAATAGCTTCCCTAACAAGCTAAAGTAATGTGTAGAAGAAGCTAGAGTTAGAAACCCTAACTTGCCTTACAAGTTACCTAAGTAGCTTGTAGGAGAAGCTAGGGTTAGAAACCCTAACTTGCACCACACACTAGCTTGTGGAGCAAGCTTCTTCCAAACCCTAGCGCCTCATTCTCTTCCAATGAGAAGGCGCCACATGGCATAACTTCTAGATGCTTCTAAAACCTAACCTAGATGCCTTTTTAACCCTAAGGCACCTAGGGTTTATTTTTACAAAGGAGAAATATGTTCTACAATATTTTTACAAAGAAAAATATTTCACAATATTTTTATAATTTTCCACTAAAGCTTAGAGTTGTCAGCATCTTGATGTCTGTTGGTACCTTTGACTCCTCCTGAGCTTCAATGTGTTTGGTCATGGATCTAATGATTGGACCTTGCCTGGACCTTCATCCATCACAATCTATCCTAATTGAGGTTCAATTGAAAGTCCACTATGCTTCTACTTTTTACAAAGGAAAATTAATATTCCTATACAAAATATTCTACTTCTATTTACATTTTTACAAGGCACAAGAGAAAGAAAGAAACTCTAATATTAACTCTCCAAAGGAGGAGAGTCTTCTTGGATCCTTATTCTTCTTCCATTCTCCAGCCATGGATCTTGTCAAAGGTCCAAAGTATCGCACATGGTTTTCCTTCATAGCATGTTTAGTGGTCATATGAGTATTTCCTCATCGTGGTCTTTATGGGTTGCATGTACATCATCAACTACATCATCACTACAAGAAAAAAGCTATTTAGAGACCAATTTTTAGCTACAAAATGAAATGGTTTCTAATTGTGACAAAAATAGTCACCAAATTAGATTTTGATTGCTAAATAACTACAAAATAAAAGTAATGATTGAATTTAGTGACCAATTAAGTCAAGATAATTTGTATCTAACATTAGCTACCAAGATTTTAGTGACCTATATCATTAGATTCTAAATTAGTCTCTAACTTAATTTGGATAAACAATTTCGAAAGAAATTGAAATTTCATTATTTTATGAGAGTAATTAAATCGATTAAGATTAGATAATTTCAATTATCACCTAAAAAGGAAAGAATTTGAAAATTCTCATATTTTCAAATTTATATGTATTCTCTTTGTATTTTATTCAATTCAATTTTGGTTAGGGTGTCAATGTTTTTACTAAAGTTGATATTTTGTTGGCTTGGCTAAGGTTTAAGTGTCATAATCTCAATATTTTTTATTATTGTGTCAATGAAAGTTTCTTTAACATTAAATATCATGTTTATTTTCAACTAACATTATTGAGATTATTTTATTGTTGATATAGTAAAAGTTATTTTTAACCAACATAGTTAGATTTTTCCCATCAACACTAATGATGTTTTTTATTGATTTCAAACATGTTTTTCTTTTAATTTATATCAACCAAGGTAATTTTTAGTTAATGTCAGTCAAGAGTTATTCTAACCTATATAATTAGTTTTAGTTTAAAAAAATATGTAGATTGAAAATATTTCTCACTCATCATTAATTAGGTTTTCTCCTATCAAACATTTGTTAAGATTTTTCTAATTGATATTGAAAGGACTATATTTCAATTGATATCAACTAGAATTTTTTTTATTGACATAAATATGAGTTATTTTTTTATTATATTGTTAGGAATGTTGTTGTTATTATTGTAGACACTATTATTTATTCTTTCACATTAGTCACAATTTTCTTGTCTAATTTTAGCAAGGCTACTTTTTTACAAATGTGAACTATATTTCTTCAATTTACGTCTATTATGGTTATTTTTGTTTTCAATATGTGTAGTGATTATTTTTTTTATCAATGTTTTTCTTTGTCAATAATTTAATAGGATACTTTTAAGCTTAATTAAGTTTTATATCCATCAAAAATTTGAAAATTTTCATTTGAGTTCTTATTAAAACTTTTATTATATTGAGTATCCAAAATTTTTATATTTTTCAACCAATTTAAGTCATTTGATTTTGTCATTATCTAGAGTGAGGTGGTTATTACTTTGTATCTTTATTACTTATCTCCACATAAAAATTAAAAAATGACTTAGTTAAGTTTATGTCATTTGATTTTGTCATTAACTAGGGTGATGTGGTTGTTACTATGTATCTTATTGCTTACATGTTTCCATATGAAAAAACATTCATTAAGTTTTAAGTCCTTCACAACTATATGATTATTTTCAATTAGATTAATGTTGAAAAAAAATTAGATATATTAAGTGTTCAAAATGTTTGTATTTTTCAATTAAGTCTATGTCGTCAATTGAGGTTATACTATAAGGCCGACCGCCCGCCCGCCATATCCAAATTATATTTGCACTATGATGTAATCTAAGTCAATTGGCGCCTTCCTTCACAAGTCGACCGAGATAGACACATCTCAGTCGGCCCTAGCGATCTCTCACTGAGATGTCACTGACAAGAGACATGTGGTGGTTCATCACCTAGAACATGTAAAGAAACACATATAGGGAACCTTAATGGATTGGGTCTATGGCCCAAACATTCAAAGCCCATGACAAAATCTATAAGGACTGATTTTTCCTTCCTGCACCTCCATACTAACTTCCTGCACCTCCATAATTTTGACATATTTCCAATTTAGCCTTGAGAAAAAGACTAAAATAGCCTTCATCGACAGTAGTTACGATTCAATTCTTTTTTTCTCTTCACGGATTGCACAAATCGCAATGCAATTAAAAAAATATTATCATCCGGATTGTACAACCCGCAATTATTTTTTCTGCACATTTTATATTGCGGGTTGTACAAACTGCAAGTATAATTTTTTTTTAAATATATTGAGGTTTCTATCACCCACAATATATTTAAAAAAAATTATTGTAGGTTGTATAATCTACAATGTATTTAATTCTTTTTTTTTTTTGTATTGTCGCAATGTTTTTTTTTAACTACTTCGCATTCTCCAATATTACTCCCTCACGGCTCTGTTTATTCAGGTAGCAGCAGCCCTTATACTGAAGCATATCTGTTTAAATATAAATTGGAAGAATAATGATGTTTCTGTTCCATTGTTTGCTAGATTGTAGCTATGTCATTATCTCTCTCCCTCTCCCAACATCAACATCAGTAGGTTAGGTTATCCGTAACATTCCCATGTATATAAAAAAAACTTCATTTTTCTTAACATATCAAAATATCAAATTTAATAGTGATATGATTTCATTTAATTTTCTAAAAACAATTTCTGATACGGTAGTTGGTTTTACATTTAGGATCACCAAGGAATATCCAATGTCCCACCCGCTGATGCACCACTGCATTTGCTTCCACTTCCTAAAGCAGGTGGGGATCCTGAGATCTATGAAGACAATAATGCCGTGGATGTAAGAATCCATGATTATATCAACAATCTCCAGTTCTCTGTGTCTCCAACCACATTTTTTTCCAGGTTCACAATAATTTTTTTTAACTATTTCCAAGGGCATTCTTTCCCTTGTATATGGGAGTTTTGAATCTACTTCTGCTGTAGGTTAACACTCTTGCTGCTAAGAAGTTGTACTCTCTTGCTGGAGATTGGGCGTGCTTAGGTCCTGATACACTACTTTTTATGCATGCAGAGGTAGTTGAAAAAAAACATTACTGAGTTATATAATCTGTAATACATTTTTTTTAAAATATATTGTGAGTTGTACAAATCATAATATATTTAGAAAAATTTATACTTGCGATTTCTATAAGTCACAATGTAAAAAATGTAGAAAAAATAATTGCAGGTTGTACAATCTGTAATGATAATATTTTTTAATTGTATTGCGGTTTGTACAATCCGTAAAGAAAAAAATAAAAATTGAATTGGAGTTACCATCGATAAAGGCTATTTTTTTTTTCTCAAGGCTAAAATGAGAATATGTCAAAATTATGGAGGTGCAGGAAGTCAGTATAGAGGTGCAAGAAGAATCAATCATCTATAAATAGGAAGATCATTCCAAGACATAAGGTACTGTTATTTTGATCTTACTGACATATCATTACTCGGACCATCACTGACTTGATCATCCGAGTGTCTGCAAAACCTCCTCCCGAGATCGTAAACACTTTAAGGAACATTTGATACGTCTGGTTGAAACTTAAGAGTTGTCAGAGAGGCCAAACACTTGAAAATTATTAGGACTAACGGTCTGGCAATAACATAGTGATATGAGCATTTGATTTTGCATTTAAGTAGAATATCATAAACTTGGACAATAAGAAGATGAAGCTTTGGAAACCACTTATCTTTATAAAAAAAAATAAAGAAAATCGTTTCATCTAATAAATTAAATACTAAAACAAAGATCAAATATCAACTATGTGTGGAGATACGAAATGATGGCATTTGGCAAACATAATTAAGGTATATATAATTTTATTTTTTTATTATCCTAATTTGTAGTATTTTGCTCAAATTGACCACAAAGACTCAATTGAAAACTATAAAAAATTTAAAACTCAATAAAAAAAAATTAAATTAAAGAGAACTCGATTAGAAACACTCAATTTATGTAGGACTTAGAACTAGATAAACCATTTTCTTTTCGTTTAGAGTTACTTAAATAATGACGATACAAATTAAAAACTGTATCACCCACTTACGTCCAAATCAAATAAGAGGGACTCAATTTAAAAATATAAAATTTTTGAAGACTCAATAGAAAATAATTTTTAAATAGGAATTCAATTAAAAATATCAAAGAGAAACTTCAATTTAATAAAGTTTTTTAAGTGTTCTTTGAAAAAATTTTCAACTAGGATTGACTAATATTATTTTATCAATGTTAACTATGAATTTTTTGTCACCTTTACTAATAAAATTGACAAAAGAAATTTCAATCAACACCGTCTTAATAACTTTAATTAATATTAATCTAAATAATTATGATCCACACTAAAAATATTATAAAAAGTAAAAGAGTAATAGTTATTGAATATTTAAATATTTTTATTTAATAGTAATTGAAATATTTTTATTTAAATAAAAAAAATAAAATATTGTAATATAATTTCTTTCGACTTAGTATTTTTTCTCTTAAAAGAAATTAAACAAATTTGGAGAAGTATGATGAATTTCGAGTACAAAATAAATGCAAACATTTAAATGAAAAAAGCAGTAATTAAAAATATAATAAAATTTAAAGCATTTATAGGATCTAAAACTAAGATATATATAGAAAGCAAAGTTCGACTTTTTTTTTTCTTTGTACGTTGGCTGATGAAATTAATTTAAACGTTTCGTTCATGTGTTCAGGGGAAAAAAGCTTTAAGAATGATTTGACCATTTTAAGTAGAAAATGACAATTTATGGTAATTTTGGGAAAGATAAAATTTATCCCCCATTAACTTCATTTAATTTAAAAAATATAGATTTAATTATTTCAAAATTACTTTAAAAATAGGCTCTAAATACTAGAAAAATTAAAAGTACTTACAAAGTTCTTCTATTGACGAGAATCTTTAATTTACTGATTAAATAAATTCATAAACTTTATCATTTTACAAAAACGTTAAGGTTGTATATTTTCCAATACTAGTCAATTTCATAGTTAGCTTCAATGCTGACGCCACTGAATCTTTGGTCAACGTTGGTGAATAGTTCAGTAGCCATGCGCCTAAATTTTTTAAGTTTAGATAATCCAAACGGCGTTCAAATATAAATTGATGCGATTCAAAGTAAGCATTCATTAATCCAAGTTCACAAATTAATAATGTATTTAAAATTGATTTCGAATGAAGTAACTTTAGATGATTTTTGTATTGTAAAAAACACTGATTATTAACTAGAAAAAAAAATCAAATTTTTAAACATTGATTGAAACACATACCTAATCCGACTATATATGAATATTATAAAGTTTTATTTTAATTTTTGAAAATTCAATGTTTTGAATATTTTAATCAAGTCACTAAAGTAAACTTAGTGATGAAAATGTTTGAATATTTGTAGTGTCTACCATAAATAAAGTTTTAATAAAATGGCGTGTGTTTATATTCGTTTGTTGTGCCATATATTTTAAAACTTTTATTTGACATTTACGCATAATATTAAGTTAATATTTTAGATAATGACGCAATAAAAACATATATGTTCAAACATACCATGTTTTAAAAATTTAAATATTATCCTGAGATGAAGATTCTTTATACGACTATTATTCCTTTTTTTTTTTTTTGAAAAATAAGTACACGAGCTTTCAAGGTTGAACACAGCAGTTTGGTCAATGGTGGTATATAGAAAAAGAGTTTTGTCACGATTAAATTATTATTCCATAGAGAAAAGGCCCCTAATATGGCTGTCTATTTTGACTAATAATTTATTAAATTATTATATAAAATGAGTGATAGGGACGTAATGAAAAACTAATGCAGAATGATGAATGAGGGTAGGTCGGGATCTTTACCCATCTACTTCATTTTCTTCATCTACTTGTTTTGCATATAATAATAGCCATTGGAATAGCAAAATTAGCATGATCATGTGCTTCTTGTCGTCTACTTATTTTTTTTCATAGCTTTTGGTTACGGTGTTCTGTACACGGTCCAACTTGTAGACTTGTTTACGATATTTTTAAAGTCTTCCTTATTGAACTTTTCAGTTGTTGATTAAAAAACTATTGTAAGTATGTTAGTATATTTAAGAACTTATTCAATGAAGTAAAAATGAAACGTATAACAAGGTTTTGTCTTTTTTATTAACATGCATTAATATGAAATTTTAACATCTCACATTAAAGTTTGATCATAAAAACTCTATAAAAACAAGAAAAATAAAATAAAAAAAGTGTAGGAGGATTAAACATAAGATTTGGAAGGCTAAAAGATTTTCTAAAAAAAATCAAAAGGGCTAGAAGCTAAAGAATCAAATAAAAAAAATTCACAATGTTAGTAAAATAATCAACCCATTTATTACCCTAAAGAAATAGACTATAGACTTTAAAATCTATATCTTTATAAATGATAAAAGTTTGCTACCATCAAACATTGCAAATTAAAGAGCCGCCGCATTCAAGTCGACAACAACTTAGCATAAATAATGAGATAAATAATATTTTCTTAAACAATTAGGTATAATATTTCAAAAACTAATCATGTTTAGGATACTGCTGGATTTATATATAAATATTTTTCACAGTGAAGATTAAATAAGATTTGAATTATGTTATCGCATTATTATCCATATTTATTAAATAATCTATACAGATTTTAGCTGATTTTCAAGCAAAGGGGGAAGCACACGTATGCCAGGGGCAATGCTGAAATTAACTTCTACACTCCACACCAATTATCACGAGTGATTTTCGTATAAATCCCATAAAATAAAATAATTTAAAAGACAGAAAGTTGTCAGATTCAAATGTATCATCACGGAACTTTGAGTTGAGAGTCTGAAGATATTAGTACTTTAATTTCAAGTGGGAGATAAGAATGCACTTGGCCCCACTAATGATAGATATTTAAATTGCTTTTAGTCTATGCCAACAGCACCATTCTTAAGGTTGGTGCAGGTTAAAATACAAATTCAAGTCTTATGTGGCAAGTGTTTCAAGGCGAAGTTGCCCAGAAGCACCCAAGTTCGCACAGCATTTTTTTGATTACCCTTTCTTTTTCTATTAGTAAAAAAATATATTTCTATAATAGGGCACTATAACTCTATGTATAATATTTATATGAGGATATTTTTACTAATATTTCACTAAACACATATCCTTATTTCCTACACTAGATATAAAACAATCCCTTAAAAAATATATAGTGAAATTGTTATATTTATACAAAAAATCGTCCCTTCTACATATTATTCATGTTGCTTTAATCTCTGCATAAAAAATTCACATTTGAACCATCCAAATTACAGCATACGGTTACCAAAATGTCTTGGTGTATGCCTGGCTTGCAAATTTTCACTGCCTTAATTTTTGTCATCTTCCTTTCAAATCAATTTTTATATCTTAATGTTTTCCTCTTTGCTCTTTTCTTAATGTTTCAACTAGAGATTTTCACTTCATGTCCTCCTCCAACTCAATGACTTTAAAGTTACCACTCAACATGCAGAACCGTTTTGTTATATCCATTTAAAACATGCCTTAACCTCACTTTTAACTTTTGTAAGTTCCTCGTGTATTTGTGGTTAGGTGGAAGAAGTATATATAGAAATCTGCAAGCATGATACTAAGAAAAGTCACAGCACGAGATCTTAGACCAGAGGTGTAGTAGTTGGTATATATTGACTTTTCCGGGTTAATTGCATCTTCTTTATAGTAAAAACAGGTCACTCTACACACTATTATGTTTTCTTAAATAATAAAATAATGTATTTCATTCCCAGTCTACTTGGGAGTAAAACAAAACATTTGGAATAGAATAATCCAGTAGGCCCACAAACAAGAAAAATAACATAATTTAATACAAGAAATGTTCCCATGAGTTGGTGAATCAGATGCTATATAAGGGAAGAATAGCAAGGTAGTATCCTCAGCCAAAAACTTGGTTACTTACCCTCAGGCTCAGGATCACAAAAACCAAGGTCAAACAAACACATACACAACCATGTTGCTCGAACTTGCCCTTGGTTTGCTGGTGCTAGCTTTGTTCTTGCACTTGCGTCCCACACCGACTGCTAAATCAAAGGCCCTTCGCCACCTTCCAAACCCTCCTAGTCCAACTCGTCTTCCATTCATCGGCCACCTTCACCTTCTAAAGGACAAACTTCTCCACTATGCCCTCATAGATTTAGCCAAACAACATGGTCCTTTGTTCTCCCTCTACTTCGGCTCTATGCCAACCGTCGTTGCCTCCTCCCCCGAGTTGTTCAAACTCTTCCTTCAAACCCACGAGGCTACTTCCTTCAACACAAGGTTCCAAACCTCGGCCATAAGGCGCCTCACTTACGACAACTCAGTGGCCATGGTTCCCTTTGGACCTTACTGGAAGTTCATCAGGAAGCTCATCATGAACGACCTTCTCAACGCCACCACCGTCACCAAGTTGAGGCCCTTGAGGACCCAACAGATCCGCAAGTTCCTGAAGGTGATGGCCCAAAGTGCAGAGGCCAAACAGCCCCTTAACGTCACCGAGGAGCTTCTCAAGTGGACCAACAGCACCATCTCCATGATGATGTTGGGTGAGGCTGAAGAGATTAGAGATATTGCTCGCCAGGTGCTCGTGATTTTCGGCGAGTACAGTCTCACTGACTTCATCTGGCCCTTGAAGCACCTCAAGTTTGGACAGTATGAGAAGAGGATTGACGAAATATTCAACAAGTTCGACCCTGTCATTGAGAAGGTTATCAAGAAGCGCAGAGAGATCTTGAGAAGGAGAAAGAACGGAGAAGCTGTTGAGGAAGAGGCAAGCGGGGTTTTCCTCGACACTTTGCTTGAATTCGCTGAGGACGAGAAAATGGAGATCAAAATCACCAAGGAGCAAATCAAGGGTCTTGTTGTTGTGAGTTTCCTACTTCTTTTTTCTTGGTCGGCTTCATCATATTTAATAATATATATCAAAATCAAACTAACCCAAAGGATAATTTCATGAAGGAAATGTTAATAGTATACTCAATAATTGTTATTATAGTATTAATAAATCTTTATGAGGTGGCACATGCATTGTGTACATCAAGACAAAAAGTATATATTTTATTAAACAGTTGAAACTTAGACTAATACACAATCGTCTGTATGTGCAGGACTTCTTCTCAGCAGGGACAGATTCCACAGCCGTGGCAACTGAGTGGGCTTTGGCAGAGCTGATCAACAACCCTAGGGTGCTGGAAAAGGCTAGGGAGGAAGTATACAGTGTTGTGGGAAAAGATAGGTTGGTTGATGAAGTTGATACTCAAAACCTTCCTTACATCAGGGCCATTGTGAAGGAGACATTCCGCATGCACCCACCACTCCCTGTGGTGAAAAGAAAGTGTGTGGAAGAGTGTGAGATTGACGGTTTTGTGATCCCAGAGGGAGCATTGATACTCTTCAATGTGTGGGCTGTAGGAAGAGACCCTAAATACTGGGACAGACCATTGGAATTCCGTCCTGAGAGGTTCTTAGAAACTGGAGCTGAAGGAGAAGCTGGTCCTCTTGATCTTAGGGGCCAACATTTCACACTTCTCCCATTTGGGTCAGGCAGAAGAATGTGCCCTGGAGTGAACTTGGCTACTTCAGGTATGGCAACACTTCTTGCATCTGTTATCCAGAACTTTGACCTGCAAGTATTGGGCCCACAAGGACAAATATTGAAGGGCAATGACGCCAAAGTGAGCATGGAAGAGAGAGGTGGGCTCACCGTTCCAAGGGCACATAATCTGGAGTGTGTGCCAGTTGCAAGGACAAGTGTTGCAGCTAAACTCCTTTCCTAGATCATAAGATATATACAACGACGGTTTCTTGCCACACATGCAGTTGTTTTTGTGTGTTAATAATAATCATTTCAATAAGGTGTCTTTGATGCTTAACGAAGAAAGGGCACGTTCACATGTATCACATCAACTCCAGTTCGTCTGTTTGGTACCAATGTCATGTAGAAATTTTGGATCCTAAGTCAAACTTTTCTTTTTTATTCTTGAGAAACTAATAGTGTACTACTATGTATTACAAGTCCCTTATAATAATGTTTTAACAGTTTAAACTGCAAAATTATGTATCAAAACCCATAATAAAGTAATTGCAAATGTTTTCTTTTCAAAAGATAATCTAAGATATCTAATTTATTTTATAAAATTATTTATTTTAATTAAGATTTAAATAATTTTAACTAATGCTACAAATATTGTATGTAATATCCTACAAGTAATAAAAACATAAGTCAAATAATTCATAGAAAAAAAAGGAAGATTGAATTAGGGGATTGTGTAAATTTGAAAACTTCTTTTATGAAGGTCTCTTGCATAATATGAATCTACATATCCAGTGATTCGATCTCTAGTCCTCCAAACTGCAAACAAACATCAGTAGCTCTCAAATCAATGAATTACTTCTTTTGCTCCTTGCATAGGTTCAACAAGTATTTACTGACTACTATTAAATCCAAGTTAACAAATCCTATGATTTTGATTAGTACAAACAAGGTTTTAGAAATTATCTTAAAGATGACAAATTATTAGTTGACGAAGGTGATCATTTTGCATATAGCAAACACTAGGATCATTTGCCTATGTGAACAAATTTTGCATTTGTATATCTCTAAACATTTGCATAGTGTTAGAACTTTCAAAGCTATAATCTCTGGTTTCATCCGTCTTAAATGAATTAAACGAACAAGTAAACGTATTTTTGTCTATTTTATAGATAATGTTTCTAAATAGCATTCACATAAGTCTTGGAAATTTAAAATACTTCTTAAGGAAAAGCACATTAAAAGGTGTACTCTACAAAAAAAAGACAAATTATTGCACTGCTCCTTTAATTATTGTGTAAAGTGGTGATAGCAAGTGCACTACCAAAAGAAAAATAAATAAATAAGATTGATATCCCACTAACTTGACCCCTCCATATTCGTATATTATAACTAACATAAAAACAAAATACAAAATCTAAAGAAAATAGGTGTTGACCTCATTCAACAAGTGTACCGAGTCAAAAGTAATATAGATTTATAAAGTAAAGATGTCTATTCCACATAAAACATTTTTGCTATTAAATCTCAAATTTACAACTCACTAACCAACTAAACGTTCCAAGATATGGTTTGAGTATAATTTGAATTAATAAGTAATAAATACACTTAAAGAATAAATAACGATTATAAAAAGAAGTTTTCAAGATTTAGAAGGACTCTGGGATTGAACTTCATCTATCTTCCTCATTCATATTTTGGATTTGATAATAAAATACAATATTAGTAACTACTCACTATTGATGCATATATAAAAATCATTCACATCGATTCCTCTGATATAAAATTCATAAGGTAATTTCCTAAACAATGATCCCTCAGCTATTTAATAAATTACTCAGCACTAAGAACAAATGTTATAAGCAATCAATACACTGAAACCTATCCCTAGCATTCCAATATATTGAGTATTTTCATCTAGGTCAGAAACTCAAAAGTACTTCCTAGTTAAATTTAAGAATCAAAATCAAGACTCTATTGATCAGATAAAATCTAACATTAAGCATAAGATGAAAATACCAATTGAGTAGAAACTGAATATTATATATAAAAATCACCAAAATATGAATGAGTTCAAAAGATTACATTCAACTCCAAAGATGAAGAATTTAGCTACTCATGGTAGCCATTACAAATCAATGAAAGGAAGATTGCAAAAGAAGAGAATCTCGATTCTAGCAGTCTGCCTCCATCCTCTAGGTCTTGATGCCTCCCAAAACCCTAAAAATCTCCCTTTAAATTTGGTTTTAGGCCTAGGTTAAGTGACTTTTCTCTTGGGCTTTTTTCTATTTTAAACTTTTTATTTCTTTTCTTCATGAAACTTCCAATCTATCATTTTCTTCATTCTTTTTTACCTGAAATTTCACAATAATTGAGATTAAATTATGTCCTTTAACTCAGGACTCAAAACATAAATTTAAATCCAAAAACTCTAAAATTGGGAGTAATTACTATTTTAAATAACATTTAAACCCACAAGTACTCAATATTTCTCATGTATAAAAACACTCAAAATTGGTACTTATCACTAGGAAAACTCATGCTAGTCGTATAAATCTAAACTAACAATGAGAAAAAAAAAATTCAAAATTGTTTTCATAATTATTCAATCTATATTCCTTTTAAGTCTATTTAAATGGATATGTCTTAAATCCAAATCCAATCCATTTAATTATATTTGAATTGGATATAGATTGGATAATATTTTAGATTTTAAAAATCCAAAATAAATGTATGTTTTGGTCTTTTCAAGTTATGAAATGGTAAGTTGTGTTATATTTAGGCAAGGTAATACGTGGCCGAGCTCACATCGAATCAAGTTGTTTCGGACATAGATCGAGTTAATTCAGTAAGGAAGAAGGTCGAGTCAAGTAAATTGAGTACAGATCCATGTTAAGTCATGTCGACCTTGGTTCAATTGAGTCGAGTTTGCCCAAATTAAGTCCAGTTAGGGTCAGCCCATGCTCAAGTCCAACTCGAGCCTATGTTTTCGGTCTAACCCTCGGTAAAGTTAAGTCGATCTAGGATAAGGTGGTGGAAACTATCCAACCTAAAAACCATTGGCTAAGAGGATAGAAGAAGATGACACCTTATGGAGCAAGACTCTACAATTGAAGGGTAGAATATTAGGATTTTATTTCTTTTTCTTAGTCTTGTAGATATTGTGTAGTTGTAGTTTCTTTTGTAATTGTTATAGGTTTTTGTAGAGACATATGTGGACTTCCTCTGGGTCTCAATTGTGCCTTGATTTGGGCCTGAAAAATTAGCCAAAGAACCTTAGGATTCATGGTCAAATTTATCCAAATATAAAAGGAGAAGATTGTGAAGAGTGGAAGTCCTACATCACCTAAAATATGCTATTTTTAGGCATTTAGGGGCTACGAATTTTGTCACTTTGCAACTTTATTTTTGCCTTGTTTTTAAGTCCCTCATTTCCTAGGATATGAATAGCAAGGGGCTTACACACAAATAAAACTCGTTGTCCCCTTGTACAGTTACCATTTGACTGAATGAGAATTGAATTGCTTAAATGCTTTCTTTTTGTTCTCTTGGGTCATAAATGAGAGTGATCTTCTCCTCGTTCTCTACAAGGATCTTTCTTTGGGAAATGAAAATCTAATCTTATTTTAAAGCTTGGAAAGTTTTAATAATTTTCGTCTTTAACTGCTTAGGAGAAGGGTGTTTTTCTCTCAGTTGGTATTAAAGGGGTGGGAGGTCTTCAAGAGATAAGTCCTCCTTTCTTTTCTTTTTATCTTAGTTTTTGTTTATTCATATTTTTTTTTAAGTTTAGGTTAGTTTAGTTTCCTTATATGTTTCATTTTTTGTTATTAATTGATTCAATTTTTTGTTCCAAATCCCTTGAATCAACTGTATGTAGCATACTTTTGTCAATTTTTTCTCACAGTTTGATTTCATTTTTCGCATGTATTACTTAACTTTAATTTTCTAAATATTCTCAAGTTGTTTACAATCTTCTTTAGTCCATTTACATGTTCATAAATTCCTTAAAAGTAGTCCTATTTTTTACACAAATTTTCTAAGTCTAGATCATGAAAACTGAAGTGTTTGGCTTGTGTGTCTTCTTGATTTTAGTTCTTAAGCAAATTTATGGAAACCTTTTCTTAAATATTTTCTTTGGTCTAATCCATTTTTCTTCAATTCTTTAAGTTGAATGATATGGTTGAACATGAAACACATTGCTAGTTGATTAGGAGTTAAATTTAAGCTAAATTTGTGAGTTGCTTGTAAAATTGAGTAGAGAAAAATACCTTGAATTAAAAAAGTAAAGAAAAATTTGAGAACTAAAAAAAAATAAAGCATTGGCCAAAACATATATACTTGAAAAGACAAAGATTAAAATAACTCATACCATACACAACATTCTTATATGTACTTGCTTTTCTAGTTGATTATATGACTTGAATTATATGTACTTGCTTGCTTTTTTAGTTTATTATATGACTTGGATTATTTGTGAAACATCTTTGAACGAATTTTGTTTTATTTTAATTCCTATTAAAATTGTTGGTGTGTTTGTTTACAAGTTCTTGATTCAACTTGTTTCTTAATTTTGTTATTGTCGCAACCGGTATCACGACGGGGAATGGCGAACAAAAAAAATAATTTGATTTTGAAACAGGGGAGTCGCCACCATAGTTTATTATAGAAAACTATAGAAAACCAAAAATAAGTCTGCAAAAACAGATTAAGGTTCGGGAGTCGGTTACGTGTAGAGAAGGTATCAGCACCCTACGACGCCCGTCTTAAGACAGTACCTTTAATTAATTGAGTAAAATATATGTGGTTTTCAAATATTTATTTTTCCCAAAAATAAAAATAAATAAATAAATAAAAAGATACAAGCAAAGAAAATATTTCTTAAAATTTTTGGGCCCGACAAGGGTTGACCTTGCTCCTACGTATTTTCATTTCCAATGAAAAATCAGGGATTACGTAGTTCTAGAAATAAATTTGTTTTTTAATTGATATTAATAATTTTTGAAATTTCGTAATTTTTATTTTTGTTTAAAATATTTTAATTATCTCCAAA
>Ga0099825_1001844_pt1 | contig 27573 bp, 20 predicted proteins | sample SiratroredBW_FD_76838 | JGI IMG/M metagenome (GOLD analysis project Ga0099825, IMG submission 76838) | Root nodule microbial communities of legume samples collected from California, USA - Siratro red BW | ecosystem: Host-associated > Plants > Roots > Nodule | place: USA: California | collected...
TCATTCCATTATTGGTGTTGTAGGCTGAAACTATGGAGGATTTATATGAGTGGAAGACTGCACTTGAGAATGCTTTAGCACTGGCACCTAGTGCTACCAATGGAACGGAGCAAAATGGTATCTCCAGGAACGATCAGAATGATTCAATTGATTTTTCTTTGGACCAGTGTATGCTCTTGTTATAATTGTGCTTTACCTATGCATTTGGCCACAGAGTTCATACCCCGTGGTTCATACACTACAAATGCTCTTCATAATCTATATATAAATATTTCTTACAACAACTATTGTTAAGTCTGTTTCCTTCCTATTTGATCTTTGATATGAATATTACACTTCTATTTCTACAGTGAGAGTGGTAATGGTATTAAATTTATATTATCTGATCAAGTCTCTTATGTACATCTGGGTTGCTTTTATAACATGTTATGAAATGTTTAGAGTGTCTCAATTGCGAATTTTTATGGGATAATACTTATGCTTAATATAGTAAAAGACTACGACTTTTAATTTTTCTTTTATATGATTTTTCTGCACTTCTATAGTGAAGGATAGAGAACCAGTTAAATCTACTGTTATTGGTCGACCAATTTTACTTGCGTTGGAGGATGTTGATGGAACTCCATCATTTTTGGAGAAAGCCCTAACATTCATAGAAGAGCATGGTGGGTTTTCTTTCTCACAAATCTTCTGCATGACATAATTTTGTAAATGCATGTTTAATGCATCAAAACAGTTTATGTTAACCTTTTCTTGGTAAAAGGTTAATGTGTTTGATATGAATCTAATAAATATTATAATATAGGAGCAAATGTGGAAGGAATATTGCGACAAGCAGCTGATGTTGATGAGGTTGAACGTAGAGTTCGGGAATATGAACAAGGTTTGTTCTTTTGTTCATAGCTAATCTTTTAACTATATGTTCTCACATGTTGAGTGTTATTCATATGATCTTATGCTCTTGGGTATGACACATGGTTGCAGGAAAAGTTGAGTTTTCTCCAGATGAGGATGCACATGTTATTGGAGACTGTATTAAGGTATTGTCATGGTAAACCAAAGTGACGATTCCATGTTAGTGATACATTATTATTGTTATTATTATTATTTCTTATTTCTACAAATTTTTAGCATGTACTTCGCGAATTGCCATCTTCTCCAGTCCCCGCTTCTTGTTGCAAGGCACTGTTAGAAGCTTGTCGTAAGTGTTATCTTGCATTTTGTTCTTCACATTGTTTATGTCTTTCTAAAGTTTATTTTCTGTAATGGTTGTAAAGTGAAAAGTTTTTCCATTGAAATTTATGTATGAGCTGCCACACCAAAACTTTTATTTTTAATGCAATTTTTTAACTTTTTTGTCAATTTATTCAAAATAAGGTCCTCCTTGTTTAATTTTATTTAGAAAATACCGCAATAATTTGTTTAATTATATTTCGTTATTTGAAATTGCTTCAATGACTAGGAACAGAGCGTGGTAATAGGGTTGCTGCTATGCGTGAAGCAATAAATGACACTTTCCCGGAACCAAATCGCCGCTTATTGCAAAGGTGTTTGATTGACAACTTTATAATTTTTTTCATTTAATTTCTTTTTAGTTATAACCCATTTATTGCTTTTTTTGGTTATCTTATATGCTTAATTTTGAGGTTTATAATATGAATACTCTTATTAATGAGTCGAATATCTATGTTGAATTCATGTTAGTAATACATTCTTTGATAATGGTTAAGTTCATTTAGTATACTTACAATTAGGGTTATACAATGGAATAGATTTTTATTTTGCACCATATATTTCTATTTTTCAGATCATGTTTTGATAGTGTTAGTTATTGATTTGATTCTTGTACAGAATACTCATGATGATGCAAATTGTGGCTTCACGCAAATCTGTGAATAGAATGAGCTCCTCAGCTGTGGCAGCTTGCATGGCGCCTTTACTTCTTCGGCCACTTTTAGCCGGAGAATGTGAAATTGAAAATGATTTTGATGTAGGAGGTGATGGTTCTATTCAACTTCTACAAGCTGCTGCTGCCGCAAACCATGCTCAAGCAATTTGTATAACCTTATTAGAAGAATATAGCAGCATATTTGGGGTAATTATGTTTTTATTTTTTTCATGGCTTCCATATACAAAATTATGAAACTGCGTCGTATTCATATATGTTAGACTCTTGAATCATTCTTAGACGTTTTATGCTTGCATGTTGAATTGAACTTGGCTCGGGTACAATTTGTTTTTTCTAATTTATAAGTAGTGCATTACCTACCTAATGGGCTAATGCTTGATTGTTATTGTAATTTTCTCTTCACATTGCTAAGTTCTTAGTGTTCTAACAGGAAGGTTCCATGTCCCCGGACATATACACTGACTCAGATGAAGAGAGTGAATCTGAGGGTGAGGAGGCAACTGATGATGATGATTTGTCCTATGATGATGATGATGAAGAATATGATGAAGAAGATGATGAGGAATCAGTACATGATAGTGATGGAGATGAAGATCTTGGCAGTGAATCGTACACTGGATCCGAAGATTCAGAGGCCGATGATGCATGCCATGATGAGGTTCAAACCTGATTTTATTTATTTCGCTACCACTGAAAAAGTATTTGTTTCCAAAATTCTTTCGGTGCTTTTCTATTTATTTGGTACTATTTCATTCCATGACTAGACAAGAAGTGACTTGGTTATCATTAATTAGTATAAATGCAAAAAGGATAAACTAAAAGTAGTATTTGTACTGAATTTCTTAATTCCTAGAAGGAAAGATATGTAATCTCTTTGGCCTAAACAATGAACATAGCATAGTAATTAATTTGCCTTAGATCTTTCCACAATTTCTTCTTTTAATCTTCAGTTCCTATCTTCAATTGGGCCCCAACCCTAGCTCTAAAGCTACTCCAATAACTTTACTTATTATTTGAACTGATTATATAATGTTGATGTTGTTCATTGAGCATCCTTACACTTTTTACTCCAAGACTCTTGCTTATGTGGCTGCAATCACTGCAACCTGTATGTGGAGAACTAGTAGAGAGGAAGGGCGAAAATTTAATTTGATTGTTTTTGGTAATGAACAGGAGCATGACCGTGCTAGTTCAAGTTCGAAATCCTCAGTTTTGACTGAAAAATCTAAAGCCACTCGAAAATTATCATCAAAATCACTGGAAGGCTCACTGGCTCAAGAAAAAGATATCAAAAGCTCTGAACATCCCAGGAGTCCAAAGAAGACTGACTCCGGTGATCAGTCCAATAAGCCTGCTGATAAAGTTGGAGATGCTATTGATGAAGCTGCATTGCTTAATTTAAATTCTCCTAGCCCTGCTTCATTTATAAAAAAATCCAATACCATGTCCCATGGCCCAGCACCTCGTCATCGCAACACATTGGGGCGCACCTCAGTAAGTAAATCTTTAAAAATTGGTGATATGATTTTTTATCTTGCTAATTATGCCTTTGTCACTTGCCTTAAGTTGGTTAAAACTTTTCTTTTAATTTTAAATTTTACTTCCATTTAGTTGCTATTCTTTGAGTTAAATTACCTCCGTATAGTAAGTTAGTGGTTTTTCTCTTCTTTTGCATTTTCTGCAGGCAAGGAAGAATCTATCCATGGAATCCATTGATTTTCCTGTTGAAGAGGAGTAAGTAATTGACATCTATCAATTGTATGTGATTATCTTGCTCTTATGTAGTTCCTATTTTATCTAATTTGTTGCCTATTTTTTTGCATTTCTCAACTATGCAATTGAAGGATCAAACTCTCCTGCCTAACTGCTTTATTATATATTTGTATGCTTGAATTTATGTCAACAAGAATCTAGTATCATACCCATATTTACCTGGAATTTCATGGAAAGATCAAAATCCATTAGTTTGTTTCCCTTCTTATATAAGAACCAGGAAAATTGAGTAGGCAAGAAAAAGTTCCTTCGTCTGACTGTCTTTCCGCGTCCAAATCTTTTGTTAGAGTGACCTCGTCCATAACTTCTGGAAGTTTATAGCCACTTAAATATAAATTCAGAGAAATTTTATCTTAGTGGTTCTAAATTTTTACCATAACTTGTTGTTAACACTTTGATTTAAGGAGGAGCAGAGAGTGTGCATGTCTATCGTTAGTTTCTTCATGTTTCTGTGACTAATTTATGTTTCTACGGTAGGGATGAAATTGAAAGGCTTGAAGCTGTCAGGTCAGAATTACAAACTCAAATTGCACAGCAGGTCTGTTATTGAATTCCTTTCTGAATCAGATTGTTTAAATATCTATCAATTTTTTCAAGTCAACTGATGAGTTTTGGGTTGCCCTTGTAGGTGAAGGCAAATGCAGAGCTGCAAACTCAAGTGGAGAATCAAAAGAAAGCCTTGGACGAGCGTCGTCATTCTCTTGAGCAAGAGGTATGTCCATTATGAGAGAAGTTACCGTCTTCCTCCGCATTAATAAATTGAGATTTTGTTTTCTAAATTCTCTTTTCGCAGGTTGCTAGACTACAGGAACAGTTGAACAAGGAAAAGAATTCTCGGGCAGCTCTTGAGGTAGGACCTTGTTTATGATTTACCCAATATTGGTGAAAAGTCTCGTCAAATTCAGTCAAAGACGGTTTGAGTTTTGATCATGCAACTCTTTCATAATATCTAAATCTTATACAGAACAAAGCAGAGCTTGAGGAATTAGCTCTGGTAGAGGCAGATCTTGCCAATTTAGAGTGGAAGGTTGAGGAAATTGGGGCGAGGCTTAATGCACAACTTGAGCGGAATCTTGGAACTACTTCGGATTTCTCTAATCAACCACGACAGCTGTCAAATCAGGAAAGAAGATTGTATGTTTATCATTACTGTTATGTTTGATATTGCATTTCTTCTTCTTCTTCTTCTTTAACAATCTATAACGCCTAATTGCTTCAATTTTCATAACATTTTTTGTGCGCAATTTTTCTTCCCACGTCTGTGTAGAAGTCCTTTTGGCACTTGACTATTCAATTTGCTTTTATGGTTTTTGTTTCCACTTAACTGTTTCTTTCTCCATCGAAATTGTACGGATAATTAAATTTTACTTGTATTAGCAGAAAATACAAGGCAGATGCTGAAGCTGCTACCTCAACACAATCTGATAGATCATTAAGTAAGGTAAATCTACAGTAACGATAGAGGATTTATTCCAAAGTATCTGCCACATGCAGAAATGTCAATCTTTGCGAGCAATATTGCAGGGAGAGATCATAAATCCATAATTAAGAATATGATTAAGATACTTTTAAAACCAAAAGTAACTCAATAATATAATAAAAAAGGCTCAGGTCTTGTTTTCTCTTTCTATACTGTAATAGGAAACCAATACCCCAGACATGCTTTATCTGGTTACTTATTTGAACTCCATAGAACATTTTGTCTTTCTCCCGAACATATTTATGGTGTTTATAGTTGCTTGCTAGACAACAAATTGCATCTTTTCTTAAGTTGTTACCTCTAAGCTTTTCTCGTTTTAAAGCCAAAGGTGGTCTTTCATTTATTTCTCATGTGGCTTTATATTAGAAAATATATTTGCTAAAAACGATTATAGTAACTCGCAATTTATCATTTCTTAAACCAAGGGTACGGTAATGGCCCAACAGGACAGTCATACTGCCGGAGCAGAAAGTGATACTGAGAGAAAGTCAGAGTCAACACCTTTGCCGAACAAACACCCGCCAAGTAGCTCCAAGCGATCTAGTTCAAAGGGCGAGGTATGTTTCGTAAACTTGATCTAGTTCAAGCGATCTAGTTTTGATCTATTTCAAGTAGCTCCAACATTTTCTTTATTGTGTAATCATAAGTACTACCAAATACCCCTCATCCATCCAAAAGTCAGTAAAATGACAAGTCTATCATGTTTCAAGCTCCTATTCTATCAAATTAACTTCATTATATATATAACATTTTTCATAAAAGAATGTAATAGTTTTGTATCCATGTTATTTTCTATCCAGCATTATTTTCGCTTTTACAACATTGCTTAGTATTGGGATGAATAAATGAAATTAGTTATTTAATGCAAGGTAAAATTTGGGTTTCTATTGAAGATAGTTACCTACCTGTTAGGCTCGTAACTAAATAGTTTCTAGTGTATATCACGGGGATAAACCTTGATATTGCAAATTGATAGGACTAGATAGACTAGATAGACTTATTTATTCAAAATGCTTTCACAACAGGGAGGAAATTCCACTCCTTCTGCACTCACAAAACTGACATCCAGACTGAACCTTTTGAAGGTGGCCCGAAATCAGATTGCAAATGAACTCCAAAACTTGGATAAAGGGCGAGACTCAAGTCGCTCGTCACACAATGCGGAAAAAGGAAAAGGATCCGAGCGTCATCAATCACTTCCATCCCCAAAACCATATGGAGGGTCTGAAGCTCACTCTGTGCCAAACCCAGAAAAAGGTAAGGGGTCAGAATCATCTGACAAAGGATCAAGCAAAGGAAAATCATCTCATCACAGTTCATCAGAGAAACTGAAGAAATCGGACAGTCATCCGGCCCACCACTCCGAGGGATGGAATCAACAACCAAAACACTTGGAAAGAGGAAGGTCAGAAGGCCATCAGACTTATAATGTGGACAAAGGCCGGTGATTGTAAGGCCACTCAGTGTTCTTTTGTTCCAAAACAAGATCTACATGCAGTCAGTGTTATTGTTGTCCATGTTGGGATTTGCTTATGTCTTTCAACAATGTTTTGTGTAATTTATAGAAATACAGTGAGAAGACTCCCTCTTTGATAAGATTGCCACACGACCCCTCCTTATTCAAACGAGAGAAGCATTCATTTTCCCCCCAAAAGCACCCTTTCCCGTGACATAAGCCAAACTGTTTGTAACCTAGCATGCTGATTTTTACTTGCTCAGTGAGCAGCATGATCATTTGCATTTACATCATCGTATTTGTAACTGCAATAACGTTTGAGTTGTTTGGCATAAGCTGGCAAAACACTAGGCAGATAACCTTGGTCCAAATTCCTTTGTTCTACCTATTTTTTTAATTCAGAACCTCATTATTATGTCTAAATATAATCGGATTCAAGGAATCTCTTAATTTGGATAACTCAAAGCTCCCCGTGTAGACACTCTCTCTTCTATGATTAAATTAATTTGGAATTACAAATATTATGGATTTTATATTATGTTTGATAATTTATCACTATAATTTCTATTAATTTTATGTAAAAAAATATGGTTTTAGAAAGAAAAAGTCCGAGTTACGTTTTTTAGCTATTTAAGCAAGAATTTTAATAAACATTACAAATTAATATTTAATATACTATGTTTTGTGGTAAAGATATAAAATATAACACTATAATGATTAGATAGTGTTTTATTTTCATGATTTAAATTACAATAGTTTAATGTTTACTGATCTGTATTTTAAAGAATTTGAGTATATTTTAATTCATAAACGTTTACATTGTTGGTAAGTATATTTGATGCAATTGGAATCTGAAAATATGAATCTGAAGAAGTTCCAAAACCTGAATAACTAATCCGTAAATAAAAAAGAATAAAAAGTTACAAATGGTTCGTCATCATCTGAATATGTATCTCAACCAATGAATGAATATTGAATAGGAAGTGGTCCGTATGGTATGAATATAAAAATTCAAAAATCCTTGAGCAGCTCCCTGACTTGTTCGAGGGTGACAAAGAGCACAACGGTAAAAGGGCCCTGCCTTGAGATTGTAGGGATGAAGCCCTTGTAAAGGGCAAGAGGTCCTTCAGCCCTAACAGTCTTGAGAGCACAATCGAGGGCCCCACTGTAAGCCCCAACCTTCATGTTCATCACCCTTGTCTTTATAACATCAATAGGGTTCGACGCAACAGAAGCCACAAAACCCGCCGCAAAACTCGCTGCCACGTGGGTCCCAAGCCCATCCTCCATCCACCCGCGTCCGAGGATAGTTTCCTTAAACTGGTCGTACGAGGCCAACTGAGAAGCCGTCACGATCATCGCGCGGTTCACCGTAAGCGCTGAGCCGCGCCACAGGCTGCCAACCCCCTCCTCGTGGCTCATGCGCCGTATCGCGTCGAACACGCCCTTGTAGTTGCGCCGCTCCGCCGCCGGAGCCCTCCCATCGGCCTGCATGCGCACCATGGCCACGTCGGCGGGGTTCCCCACGGCTGCGCCGATCCCTCCGGCGACGAGGCCCGCCGTTATCTTTCGCGAGAGGGGCATGGTGCCCTGCTCGGGGTCGGTCCATTGGCGCTTGAGCACGTCGTAGAGGCCCATACGGGTGGTGGAGTAGAGCGTCTGGCGAAGCATGGTGGCGGAGACGCCGGAAAAGAGCGCGGCAACACCCTCTGACTGGACTATGCGGACGCCGACGGATATAGGACCGGAAGGAGGCGGAGGCGGCATTGGCGTGGGCGCGTGAAGCGCAAACGCGGGACGAAGGTTGTGCGTTTCTTGCAGCTGCATGCGAACTTTGATGAGGTCGAGTGGGTGGGTGGTGCAGCCTGCAACGATGGAAGCAACGCCACCTTCGAAAAACCCTTTAAAAGTCATGCTTAACCCAAAGTAGTATATAAAATTGTGTTGTGTATATGAAGTGTATGATTGAAAGTTGCAGAGAGAATGAGAGAGAGAAGAAGTGAGTGAAGAAAGAAGGGTTTGAAGATAAATATATAATGGTTGGGTTATTTGTGCGCGTAAGAGAGTCAAACGGGAGACTAAGAGAGAGAAGCGCCGGCACAGTTGGACTCTTTCTTTCACACGCCACCCTTCCTTCTGTCGTCAACTAGGGTATGTTCCTACAAATACTGTTCTTGGTCATAAATTGAATAAATCAATCTCATAAATTCAAAATAAAATATATTAAAAATCAAATGTACACAAAGTCGGAAACCTATTTTATTCAAATTTCAAAAGACTTTTTATTAATAAAAAAAGTCTAGTATATTTTAAAAAATTGAGTTTTGAAAAGACTTTTTCAAAAAAACTCTTAAACTTTTTTTGCGAGTCTACTATTTTTTATATTCTTTTGGAAATACTTCTATGATTTAGATTTTTAATTTTGAACTTTCAAATATTTTTAAAATGTGAAATAGTATTGTTTCAAACGATTATATCGAGTTATAATTTTCTTCATTTCAAAAAATACAAATATTTATATCTTTTCTTTGTTACGATAAAATGCCACCAATTGCGTGAATACAAATGAATTTTAGTGGCAGCCGATATTAGTTATTATAAAATATACTATTATCATATTAAACCATATACATAAGTGGAAGATATAAATTTTAATTGCAATTAAGTAAAAAAATCATCATAATAAAAAAAAGTATTTTGAAATTTCAAGAATATTAATATATTGTGTTACAATTTAAAAGAATTTGGATTTTGTTACTATTGGAGCAGTCTTAACGTGACCGATCTCTTCAGATAAACGAATTCATATGTCGATACATAACTCAACAAAATCCAATCAAAACTATTAAACAATAATAAAACTATATATTTAATTTAATTTATTAATTTATTAAATAAATATGTATTTATGAAATATTAAAATTATTCAATTTTTTAATATTGAATAATATAATATATTTTTTAAAATATTCTATAAATTCTAAAAACAAATACTTTTGAATTACAAATTTTATCAAAAAAAAAAAACAAGCATCTATTACCAAATCCAATCTTTTTTATTAATTTATTAATCAGTTTGTCTCAAGATGATAAAATCCGATTCATTCACAAAACTTTTAAAATTTTTAATTTTAAAGATGCCTTAATTAGTCTAAATTCAAAAAAGACACCTACGAAAAAAAAAACTTTAACCAGTAATAATATTTTTTCTTAATTTTAATAGTATATTTATAAGATTTTCGTAATTTATTATTTTCTTCTATATATATATATATATATATATATATATATATTAAAAATTAAGTGAAAAGTACTAGTATAAATAATAAGATAATTAGAATTTAGGTATGAGATACGGAAGAATATGATACTTCGAGGTGACTCCAAACAAGAGATGTGATGGTCAAAATACTTTTAAAAAATGTGTAAGGAAAGTGTAAAGGAAAACATTTGATAATAAGATTGAATGGAAAGTGAAAGACAAATTTTAATTTGGAAGGATAGATAATTGAGGAAGTACCACTACATATAGATTTCTTAGGTTATACACAAATACAATACAAAAAATCTAACAATAGCCAATGGTTTGAGTGAGAAACACATCAAATTAGTGAATTCATGCAACACAGAATAGGTTCTAACATGAAAATGGATGAATAGAATGAATGGAAGTGGAAGGATGGTGAAATGTGTATATATATTGTAAAATGAACATACAAAAATTTGGAGAATATAGGTGAAAATGCAGAGATTTTTTAATTGTTTTAAAAGATAAAAGTCTTGCCCTCTGCATAATCTTTGGCTTGTAGAATGTTCTTGAATCGAGTAAAAACAAAGGACAATTTGATAAGAAGGGAAATAAGGATACAAAATAGCATATGTGCTTTATGTGGTTTGCAAGAGGAATCAATATGTCATGTGATTTTTCGTGCACTATGACTGGTAAAGTTGGGGACAAGTGTATTAAGTGGATAAGGGTTATCATAGCTAATTATATTCATACTATAAGGCATTTTCAGCAATTTTATACTTTAAAGTTAAATGGAAAGAAAATAGGATTTATAAATGTATATGGATAACCATCAGATGAAATAAATTAAAACAAAATAATAAAGTTATTTTTATGAACATAACTACAAATATGAAGGAGGTTTTTAGCATGACACAACTAAAATTGTGGGCTTGGTTAAGACATAAGTATACAATAGTTATATTCTCATATTAAGAATACCAATGTCAAATAATGTGTATTAAAACATTTTCTTAAGGAGCATGAAAGGGACAAACATGGGATGAGGAACAAGAGTGGTTCTCAGGTAGCACAATGTAATTTGTTTATGAAATAGGCTAATGAACAGGCAAAAGGGACTATTATCAACACAATCAGATAAGGAAACTTGGGAATCGTAGAATTTGATTTAGGACTGTTTATGTTAATTAACGTGGTCTAAAGGGGTTAGGTATAGCGTTTATAAGTTGTGTTGCAAGGATAGGGTGAATAAGGGGAGCTCAAGATTGCAGGAAAGATTGATGTTGGGCTATATGATTAACATCAGAGCTGCACGATTGCCAATAAGGAAGATGTGAGCATATAGCAAAAGAAATAATGAAGGAGAAGGCAACAAGAGTGGTTCAAAATTCTTGACTTGCAAATCAGAGAAGTTGCATAGAATTAGTGCTAGTGTATAAAACCATGGAGATGTACTGTTGGAATGCTAAAGGACTAATGAACAGAGAGGAATCTTGCATTAATCTATTACTCTTCAAAATTGTAGCATGGCAGGAGGCCTAACATATTAACCTCTCAAAAAAGCTATTGCTTCCGACTCAAAGGGAAGGGCAATAAATGATTGTCACCTTCATCAAGTGTCAACAATGTTTTATATTATGGGACTTGTGGCTTTGATTTGGATTTTTTTTACACCGAACCTATCACCTGGACTAGAAAACTCATAATGTTCCTCCATATAGATAACATGTCCCACCATGGTTATTGAATTGGGATTTGAATCGTGAATCATTTTATGATTTGTTTGAATCGTGAATCAAATGTTATTATGAATTGTAAGATACATTATAACTAAAATATGATATTTTTAAATAAGAATAATTGACATGAAAAAAACATTAAAACTATCATATATCAGAATGAAGCAAAATGTTCAATCCTCAAAATCAAAATACAACAAGACTTAAAATGTTACTTCTTATATTTAAATTCTCCATCCTAATCTTATGTTTTCATTCATCATCTCCGAGATCAATGTCACTTAGATAATCTTCTTCTTCTAATATAACATTTTCTTGGAGATCATTCTCATCCTCATCCTCTTCCTCTTCCACTATCTCTTCAATGTCATTATCATTTGCAGTTATGGTTGATTTTCCCTTTTTTTCAATCTTAGTATTTAAATTTCTTGGACCTATTTAAGAAACAAAACAATATATTATAAGTATTATAAAATTTATGATTAATTTAATTGTATAAGTTTTACGGTTTAAATAAATACATCTTTTCCTTTTCTTGCTTGGTGCCTCTTCTTCAAGAGTAAAAGATTCATGTATGTCCATCCATGAAACATCGTTTGGTAGGTAAGGACTCTCCTTTTCAGTAATCCACTCATCATCTGATTCAATATCAGATAAACATATAGGATCATAAGTATCTCCTTTCTCCTCTCTAACCTTTTGTCTCAAGTTGAAGATTATACTTAACAAAAACAAGAGCATTTAAACTTTGTTGTTCCAAGAGATTTCTTTTTTTACTATGCACTTGATCAAATATGCTCCAATTTCTTTCACATCCAGTAGCACTACAAGTGAGACTCAAAACCTTCATTGCTAGATTTTGTAACTATTTACCCTCTCCACCATAACTTTTCCACCAAAGAGCTGCAATTTCGAATAAAAAGCTTGCATTAAATGTGATATGTTATACTTTTTATAAAACCATGAAATTAACTAAATATTTTACCCAGTTGCTTCTTATCTCTAGTATCTAATGTCATGCTTCTTCCAAACAATCCTTGTGCTTTTTTGAATTTATCAAGTTGTTGATCAAGTTCAAATCTAGTCCTTCTATATGGAATTATTCTTTCAATGGTCTCATGTAAACCATATAAAACTTCTCTATCCGCATTGAAGTTTTTGTCATAATGAAATCTGATAAAAAGAAAAAAAAATATTGAAATAAAAATCATTATTAATTTACAATAATGATTAAGGTATAATAATAATAATAATAATAATAATAATAATAATAATAATAGTGACTTACTTAGGATTAAGGTAATAAGTAGTAGCATGAAGAGGCCTATGTAATGCAAATTCCAACAAGTGTCAATTATTTTCCACACCTTTTTTAGCGAGAGTTTTGATTCTTGAAATTTATGGCTATTTGTTCTTAGCTCTATCCATAGCTTCATAGATATATGTCAGTGCAGGTTTCGAGTCTCCATCTACAAGTCTTAATACTTTCACAAGTGGAGTTACACACTTCAAACAATATTGGATAGATTTCCAGAATCTATCATCACATAAAACAATGCTCAGCACTTGTTTCCCTTCATTTTTACTAGCATAAGTACTAGTTGTCCATTCTTCTGAAACAAACATAGCTCGAAGAGCATTTTTCTGGTGTACTATGCATTGTAGGGTAAGAAAAGTGGTTGCAAATCTTGTGATTTTTGATCGAGCTAATTTTTTTCCTTTGAAAAACTTTCTGAACAAGTTTAGGACCCATGGGTGCCTATAAATGAAAGTTGTGACCCTTTTGGCTTTTGCAATTGTATTATAAAATACTGAGAGTTGACCAATGTCTTCCAAAATTAAATCAAGCCAATGAGTTGCACAAGGAGACCAAAATAATTTTGTTCTCTTCTCCTCTATCTGTTGCAACAAAATTTGAAGCATCATCAATCACAACTTACACAACATTATCCTCCCCAATTTCTTCTACCACAAAATCTAATAGTTCAAACATTTGTTTGGCATCCTTAATCACATTACTAGTATCAATAGATTTTAAGAAAATTGTTCCACTCGGACTATTCACCAAAAAGTTGGTAAGAGACCTTCCTTTTCCATCTGTCCAACCATCACACATCAAAGTACAACCTCATTTCTTCCATTCAACCTTATATTTCTCCAAACAAGCTTGGATATTGTCAACTGCCTTCTTCAAATAAGACACTCTAACTTCATGATAAGTAGGAGACTTTAAACCCTTACCATATTCAGAAACAGATTTTAACGTTTGAACAAATAAGGGGCTTCTTACCAAATTAAATGCTAAAACATTGTTGTATATGCATTTGAAAATATCTTGAATCACCAATTCTCTATCTTTAAGCATTTCATTCATGGTTTTTTACTTTATAACTCCTTTCCCCTTCCTGACAAATGACTCCAATGTCTCATTTTTATTATCTTGGATATCTACTTCTTTAAGACAATCTTGACGATTTGCTTCTTTGATTTTTTCTTTATCTTCTAATAACTTCAAAAACGCTTTTTTGACATCGTCTAGAACAAATACACAAGGAATGACATTTTCCTTTGTTCCAGCAAGATGATGCTTCATTCTAGCAACACCACTCCAACAAGTATGTGAACAATACTTGCATTTAACTAGAAGTCTATGAGGAGGAACAAGATGAACAAAGTTTTTCAAACTTTTATAGAAAATTAAAGAAACAAATAAAAAATTTCATTAAAAATGCTATAACAATTATATATAAAAAGAAAAAACTTATATAATAAAGTAAAACAAGTACTTAAATAATTTTGTATAGAAATAAAATAAACAGAAACTAAAATAATTTTATACAAAAAGTACTTCAATAATTTATATAAAAATAAAGTAAATAAAAATTTAAATAATTTTATATGAAAATTAAACAATACCTAATATGTTCTTTTTTTTGTTTTAGAACTGCATCTATTTGAAAACAACACCTAATATCCATTTTTTTTTTCAAAACAGCACCTACGTTTCTTTCTCTTTCTCAGCCTACCAAACAACACCCAATATCTATTTTCTGCACCTATCTCCTTTTTCAGAACAGTACTACCTACCACCAATCTACTCACTCACTTTTCAGAAGCTACCCTCACTCACTTCTCAGAAGCTACCAATCTACCACACAAGTACGTCTACTTTTACAACTTCAAATATTTTAATGAAAGTAAAGTAAGAAAAATAGATTTTGAATAAAAGCATAAAAACAGATCTGGACGAAAGCTTGAAAACAAATTTTGAGGAAAGGCAAAGCAAGTTCTGGAAATACCTCTCCTCACAAGATTTTCTTCTTTCAATGTAAGCTCTATACTCTTCTTCTTCTCTTCCTCCTCCTCCTCCTCCTCCTCCTCTTCTTCTTCTTCTTCTTCTCTGCTACACCGTAATATTTTTGAGTTTCTCTTATGTATTTCTTTTGTTGATAGACAGTGTTTTTCCCAAACTTTTCATTCCCCTATACACGACGTTTCGTTTAGTGTTTAATGTGACCTTTTGTTTACTTTAACTTTTGTTGGTTTGGAGACTTTTCATTTTCGAGTGACCCTTCGATCACCATGAATCGCTAACAATGGACATGAATCGCGAATCACACGATTCAAATGCGATTCAAACGAGTCATGGTGCGATCTAGGACATAAAATGATACATATACTGATATGTATCGTGCAAAGTAGTTTGTAAAACGAATCGCGATATGTATCGTACGATTCATACGATACTAACTACCATGTGCTCCACACATTTGTTTCGATTTTTGAATTGTTTGATTTCCCATGTAACGTAAGGAGTTGAAACACAGATATATGGGATATATAGGACATTGTAGGACTTGTACAAACGATGATAGGATTCCTTTTGGAAAAAATACCTTGGAATTTCAGCTTTATGTGTACATGGGTTGAAGCAAGCACCCATTTGTGCTTTTTATTTATTCAATTATTTTTTCTAACACTAGTACAAAAATGAGATTTGACAACGTCGGTTAAAATTGAACAGTGTAAATAAAAATGTGATTAAATTTTGTAGTTAATTGAAGACAAATTACATTGGTTATATTCTAACTAATATAAAAAAAAAACACCATTCTACATCGGTTGTAGCTAATAATTGATGCAGAAAGTAGTTTAGGAAACTCCCTTAAAAAAATTTGAAACACAATTGTATGCAATACCTATTACATTGGTTGTTAAAAACAACAAATGTAATATAATGGTATGTATTACCTCAGTTTTTGTTACAATCGAAATAATACGTGTCTTTTTCAACCCTACAGAACTCATTTTCAATCCTATAGAACTAATTTTCACTGGTTTGCACTGTTGAGTCTCGCTATCACCGTTCTACTTTCTGCTGCTTGGTGTCATTGTTTTCACTCACATTTGGTCTTCATTTGTCGGAAGCCTCTACCCACTTTGCTCTGCTTCACATTTTTTATATTTGTGGTTTGTTTAACTTGTTTTCGCTTGCATTTTAAGGTTGTACTTTCTCCATTGTTACTGAGTCACCACCGTCGTAGCAACGACTTTACTTGACTTTTATCTTTCCATCGCTAACCGTGAATGTCGTTCAGTTCTAACAATCACAAGAAATAACTAAATTAGCAACAAAGCCTTATCGACGAAATTTTATCTGTCGATAAAATATCATTATCGACAGATTTAATTCGTTACTAATTATCTACGAAATTTATCGATAAATTCATCAATAAATTGGCGGATAATTTATCGACAGATGTCGTCTAATTTATCGACAATTTTGTTTCGTCGATAATACTTAATATATTAATAATAATTTAGTAATAATAATAATATTATTATTATTAATGTTGATATTATGAATAATAATAATAATATTATTAATAATGTTAATACTAATAATATTATTAATTATATAAATTATAAGAATAATAAATTGAATTTATAAATACATGTAGAACTTGAATTTGAATCTCATTTGAAACCGTTTTCTAAAAATAAGAGTATGTAATTTTATATATATATATATATATATATTACCGACAAAAATTTATACAAGGATCCACCTTGTCCATCTGGATGAAACAACATCATATATGATTATTACTTTAATCGATTCAAATTTAACCAACCGGTATCAAGATTAACTTTTCATAATTGTAATTAATTTTTAACATAACAAATTTAAAGATAGTTTTAAATTCTTCATAAATTTAAATATTTATAATTAAATTTTATTAAATGTTCAAAATTTTTATATCTTTTACTTGTCATTTATTTATTTTTTAATAGATGATGTTATATTGTTGTCTCACTTTATTTACTTGTTTCACGTAAATGTAAAATTATAGTTAATATAAAATAATATTTTTATTAGTTAATTGACAAATTTATTTAGTTTGGATCAAAACTATTGGATAACCAAGGATGTTATTATTAGAAACTTTTATATCGTGGTTAACAATAAGTACAATAATAATCTTTTCATATCCTCATTCGTTGCATTTTACTTTTGTGGTTGTTATATTTTAATTTTGTAATTATTAAAGTATCATTACTTCAATAAAAAAGAAAGAGATTGTCACCCTACCATTAATATAAATGGTTAGGAATATGTTCCTCTGAGGTCTAATTTTGTAGCTATAAGATTGATGGTTAATGTAACATCCATATTTTTTCAATAATAGGAATTTGATTGTATATAAATTGTGTAATAGAATTAAATAGAAATATTCTTATCTTATATTCATCACATATTTTATAATATATTTCTTTACATAAGATTTAATAAAAATATTTTCATATAATCATAAAATAAAATAAAATTAAACTTCTTCGTCAGCTTAACGAGAAGTTACACCACGTATTCTAAATCTTCTACTACTCACATAATACATAATTATCGTAAATTTATAATAAAAAAAAAACACCATACAAAAAGAAATTTAAAAACAAAACAAACAACACAAAAAGAAGGATAATGATAAACATATCTTAACAATCTCAATAGGAATATATCTTTTCTTGAAGATACTATATCTTTTTTTGAAGATATCATTCACAAACATTGATACTTCATCACATCATACATAAATATTCATTCAATTTAATTCAAATTCATCTTATTCATACTTAATAAAATAAATAATTACAATATCTATTAAAAACATTCAAACTAGTTTCTTTTATCTAAATTTACAAATAACTTTAAAAACTTATGAATATTAAAGATAGTCTAACTTAATCTAACATTTTATCTAAATACTTACTTTACTCAACTCTATAAATGTATTTACAGAACCCTTATTACACATAGAACTAGTGATTTTTATAAGAATGAAAATAATTGATTATTCTATTTATTTAAACTTGTATGTTAAAAACATATTCAATGTTATTTTATTTATTTATAGAGTTAAATTATATGTTAGTTTTTATTTTTGAACTATTTTTTAAGATATTATATTAATTTTTTTATTAAAATAAAAGAACCGATAAGGGAGACATAATTAAATTTAAATAGAATAAAGAATATATACGAAGTGACTTTCAAGTGAACTTGATTATAATAAACCAACTTAAACCTAAAACGACGTGGCAGGAACCAAATCCATGGTGATGCACGTAGTTGGACATCAAAGGCTACGCATGAAATGCAGAATTTTCTCTAAGAGATAAACCTAAATAGCGAACGGTGCAACTAAATTGTCGTGGTGCCAACCGTTTTGTTCCATGCAAACAAAAGTAGGCCATTTTCCCTCCCATATAATCCCTCAAAAGATTTGCAATCGAAATACCCACCACCTTCATTGAGCCAAAGCTCTGAAATTAATCCATAATTTCTGTCCTCTGTCTTTCATTTCATGATGGTAGTTGTGGATCCAGACTTACGTTTCCGCTAACATAAAGCCCTAAAGCATATATCTGTGATCCACAAAAACCGTCGTCGATCTGGGTCGAAATTCAAGAAATGGAAGTGCAGCGGATGAACGATTTATTGACACTTTGGTCCACGTTGAAAAGTAACCGTGTTGCCCTTGTCGGTGGAAACCACACCGCTGCCAGATTTTGCACTCGCTAATCCCCTTTTTGCATCTCCCCCTCTCTTTCGCGCCCCTATCTTTTTTCTTCATCTCCCTAAACACAAACAAGTCATCGTTACTTAATTCTCTCACCCTCATCACTTTAATCTTTCTATATATTCACCAACTTCCTTCTCTTACTTATATCATGAATTCCACACGTTACGGCTTGCCACTTTTGGCATTCTTCATATTGGCTTCCTTCGTGTTCATAATGAGATCACCCTTGCTCGAAAAAATCTCCTCCACTGACGAGTTTCTGTCACTTATACTCCGCGAATTGACCCAGCAAGGGCTCGTGAAGGAACCACAAGAGAAAGCGGTTAACAAAGCGGAGTCCCCCGTTCCAGTTGCGCCGAGAAAGATGTTCGGTTACACGAGGGAGGCCAAGAAAGCGGCTTTGCAGCAACTGGAGGACGTGCTACTTGAGCCGCCAAGAGCGGCTTCTGGGAAGTCGAGGAAGTACTTGAAGCGCACGAGGTTCTTGCCGGATTTGATGGGTGACTCTTTGGAGAGCTACCCTCGGCGCGTGTTCATCGACGTTGAGTTGTCGGAGAAAGAGGGAGGAAGTGGAACGAAGTGGTTTACGGAAAACTACCCAACGAGGAACATGCAGTTCGAGATGTATCATGTGAAAACAGTGGCAGAAGGACTGCAGCAGAATGAGGAGATAGGGATGTCGGATTGGCTGAGGAAGAATGTGAAGGAGGAAGAGTATGTGGTAATGAAAGCTGAGGCTGAAGTGGTGGAAGATATGATGAAGAGCAATTACATTGGGCTGGTGGATGAGCTTTTCTTGGAATGCAAGCCTAACCTGGGGAGGAGCAGAAGAGGAAGCACCTCTGGAAGAGCCTATTGGGAGTGTTTGGCTCTGTATGGACAGTTGAGGGATGAGGGTGTGGCAGTGCACCAATGGTGGGGTTAGGGCACAAACAAAACTTAGCGTTTTTGAGAGAAGTTGAATGAGTACTACATATGGAAAGAGAGAATCTAAGAGAAACAAATTTCTGGTTCTGATTAATATTTTATTTATGCTCATTAGGGTTCTTTGTGAAACTATTGTTAAAGTAACATGCATCAGATTCCACAGTGGACGATTAGGCTGAATTGGAGGATCGCATATGAGTAAATTATACAAAGAAGGTTTATGCCGCCACATCCTTCTTCCATGTTTTTGTTTTTATCACTGTTAAGATCAATTCATGTATAGCTGTATCCTTAAAAGTTCTATTATTAATTAATATAACATTCTTTATTATTTATATTAATTTTATTCTAGAATTCTTTCTGGTTTTTTCTTTACTTCTTCTTGTTGTACAAGAAGATTGTTGTCCAAGAATCATTCTTTAATTGGTCGGTTGTAAAAATTGAAGCTTCTTAGCTTGGATAGAAGCACCCCGGATTGTATCATTTTCTTCCTATTTTTATTAAAAAAAAAAATGTTAAACACTATAGATAACTTTCAATTATTATTTATGAGAAAATGTGCCGGAATTCTGCAATTCTCGATTCCCTCTCATGCTATATGGTCAATCTTGATTTTGAAAACAAAAACTACTTGTTATATACATTTTTAAGCAACTACCATACAATTTTTTATAATAAAATATTAAATTCAGATGATGATGATAACATAAATAAAATTTTAAAATAAAATAATATGTATTTAGTTGTATAATATAGTTACATGAAACGATAATTTATCAAAATAAATAATATGTAGCATTTGCTCTTGTGGTTGAACCATCGTGGAGAGTGCAACTATTGGTGCTTCATCAGAATGGTACTTGTCACATTCTGAAGGTCATTCCCATTCACTCTTCTGAAAGCTGTGGAGGCTTAGATGTGGCTATGTGTGACCTCTCACTCGTGGGAAGAAAGGAAAAAGGTGCTCGTGGCATCATATTTTGATACTATGAATTTTTTACATCTATTTTATATCCTGTGTTTTATCTTACTTTTTTTATTTCTCTTTACAAATATAAAATTTCACTACAAGAAAAAAAAATTATTTAGAGACAAATTTTAAGCTACCAAATAAAATGATTGCTAATTGTTATCAAAATAGTCACCAAATTAAATTTTGGTTGTTAAATAACTACAAAATACAAATAATAATTTAATTTAGTAACCAATTAAGTTAAAATAATTGGTATCTAACATTAGCTATCAAAGTTTTAGTGACTTATACTATTAGATTCTAAATTGGTATCTAATTAAGTTAAGACTAAATTAGAATGTAATGATATAGGTGACTAAAATCTTGGTAGCTAATGTTAGATTCCAATTATCTTAACTTAATTGGTCACTAAATTCAATCATCACTTTTATTTTGTAGTTATTTAACAATCAAAATTTAATTTGATGACTATTTTAGTCACAATTAGCAACTATTTCATTTGATAGCTAAAAATTGATCTCTAAATAATTTTTTTCTTGTAGTGTTTTATATATTTAATGACTTTATTATTTTTAAAAGTGAATTGTCATAAGTATCATTTTTCTAAATATTATGATATTTTGACACTTTGGATAATCTTTTTACATCTATCCTGCGTACATTATCTTACCTTCAATCATCTATTTTCCTTTATAAATATAAAAGTTCACTTTTAATAACTATATTACCTCTAAAGTGAGTTGTCAAGTGGTCGGTAAATTGTCAAAACATCATTTTTCTATGTAGAGTAGAATCATGGGTTGCTAATTTCCTGCTTTATAAGGTTTTTATTCTAATGTGATGCAATATTATTTGTATTCATTTTGAAACTTATTGTTTGTATTCATTTGAGTGGCTAAATAAATCATTTAAACATTTATTATTTGTGTAATGATAGGTAAGATTCCAACCTATCTTAAGTAAGTCTTCTCTCAAACTTTTAAAGAATGTGTAGTGATAGGTAGGATTCTAAGTTATCCGATCGCTCAAGATTAATTTAGAAAATTAAGATCTAGTTATTCAAAAATGAGTTATAAGCTATCCATCTCACATCTATATAGAAGGAATTTATCACAATCAATCCAAAATTAACATGTAATTTGGAACAAATATCACTACAAGAAAAAAGTTGTTTAGAGACCAATTTTTAGCTACCAAATAATTATTACTAATTATGATCAAAATAACCATTAAATTAGATTTTGGTTGCTAAATAATTACAAAATAGAAGTAATGATTGAATTTAATGACCAATTAAGTCAAATAATTGGTATCTAACATTAGCTACTAAGGTTTTAGTAACCTATGTCATTAGATTCTAAATTAGTATCTAATTAAGTTAGAGACTAATTTAGAATCTAATAGTATAGGTCATTAAAACCTTGGTAGCTAATGTTAGATACTAATTATTTGACTTAATTAGTTATTAAATCTAATCATTACTTCTATTTTGTAATTATTTAGCAACCAAAATCTAATTTGGTGACTATTTTGGTCACAATTAGCAACTATTTCATTTGATAGCTAAATATTGATTCCTAAATAGCTTTTTTCTTGTAGTGTATGTTGAATAATATAATAAATCATAATACTGAGTAACTAAGGTCAAAATACTAACTAATTAGAAAAATAAATGATAACATGAGACAAAAGAATTACATATGTGGACTTTAATTTTACCAAAAGAATTATAAAACTTAAGAAAATACTTAACTATAAACAGGACTGATAAGACATAAGAAAAACAAGATACGCTGAATGCTCTAACAAAAAAGGTCATCTCTCTTAACTAAAACAACTGGTGTTTATTATAGAATTTGATGAAACCTTTCTTAACCGCTCCTTTTACAAATAAAACCTAAGAACATAACTAAAAGCATATTATGAAAAATAGCATATTGACTAAAAAGGCTAGATGGAGGGATCATTCTAAGAACGTGGAATGCTACAAATTTATGATTATACTATAGTTAAATCATTGTTTTTCGTTTTTTGTAAAACAATTGTTTTGTATGTTTTTGAATTATAATTTTGTAATAGGACAATAAATTCTATTGAGATTTTACATACTCACATATTAGTGTAGGAATCTGAAAAGGGCAAACGAGTGTCCTAAGGGATTTGTATTCCAGAGATTATCAAATCATCTACATATGTGAAAAAGGCAAGTGAGCATCTTAAAAAGGATCCTTATTTCATGGATTATCAAATCCCTTACATACATGAAAAGGATCATTGAGCATCTTTAGGTCATCTTTATCTCAAACATTATGAAATCCTTTAGAAGATGTAACAAGTTTTTAAATATCTTATTTTATTCAATACATGTACATGGATTTTTTTTAAGTCACAAATAGATGTTGGAAGTGATATTCTAACCCCTACATACGGGAAAATGTAACAAGTTTTTAAAAAAGTTTCTTATTTAAAACATGCTTTTTTTTTTTTCAAGTCAGAAATAGATGTTGAAATTTGAATTCCAATCCCACATAAGATGGAGAAAGGTAAGCTTTAAAATATCTTATCCGATACATAAAAGTTTAGTCCTTGGAAATAGATATTGAAATCGCATTTCGATTTATACATACTTAAGTAGGCATAAGAAGTTGTATTATGATATTAAAGTATTGAAGTATATAAGACACTTATTTGCATGTTAAACTAAAACAAATTATAAATAAAAATGTAGTGGTAAGTAGAATGCTGACCTAATTTAAGTAAGTCTTCACTCAAATTTACGGGACTATATAGTAATAGATAAGATTATGATCCACTCAATCGATCAGGATTAATTAAGAAATAAGAATTTAACTGTTAATACAAATAACTAAGATAGAGAAATTTTATTACAACCAATCCAAACTAAACATATCAAAATAAATTGTTGAATAATATAATACAAATAACTAAAATCAAAATAATAATTAATTAAAAAAATAAATAAAATACGAGACACAAAATTAGAAACATGAACAGTAATTTTACTCGTATAATTATAAAGCTCAAGAAAATAGTTAACTATAAATAAAATTAATAAAATATAGGGAAAACAAGACGCGTATTAAATCTGGGAAAAACAAGACGCCCGAGAGGTCATCCGCTTCCGTGACTAGAACAGTTGACTTGTGTTGTAACAATTTTATAATATAAGGCTAAATTAAAAAAAAATATTATCTTTGCCCATTTTAAACAATTACCTACTTTTATGGCGATACGGTCTTAAAAGGATAATTTGTGTGATGATAAAGAAAAGAGAGAAAGAAAAAAATATATAAATATCAGCTATATCATTAAGAAAATGTGTCTTTTGTAAAATCACTTAAAAATTGGGCTGTAAGAGTTTTTAACGAAGGGTTTCCAAAAGTGTCATTCTTATCAGTTATAATAAGTTTAATGTCGAGTGCTTAGTGGAAAAAAATGGAAAAAAATTAGAGCATAGATCGCGTAGATCTGGACTTTTAACGTGTAAAGAAACTATGTATACTATAAGCTTTTATCGCACTTTTTACAAGATTATTTTCTGCCTCTTTTTATGACACTGGTATAATCTCAGCTTAACTTTTGTTACTTCATTTTTTTCAAAAAACTGCAAATTTTTTATTAAAAGTTTACATAAATACTATTTCTCGATGATAATAGCTAATAATTACTCGATATTCAAGTCATACATTACACCAAATGAAAACAACTGGTTACTCTGTTTTCTGTGTTAAATCTTGGGGTATTTATTTGGCCTCTTGCGTGTGTCCAAAATACAGATAAAAACAAGGCGAACCCCATTCACGGACACTGAGGATTCTCGTGCATAAACTAAAGAAGATTCCAAAACACAGGGGTTGTTATCACGGGTTGGAAATAAATGGTCCCATACTACATTTCCCAACTAAACAACATCCTTACTAATTGATCTCGCATTATTAACTTCATCAAACCAAACATCATTACAATCATCAATTGGTCCCTATTTACGACCAGGAATCAACGATCCATGTGAGATAATACATATTACTCCTATTTCACGTCAATAACTTCCAAAGGCACACAAGGCAAGCTTAAACACCAGCACAGATCTCAAACTAGCTAGCCAAATAAGAAAGTGAATATTACAATAAAACAAAACGAAGCCAGCTAATTAGTTACAAACCTCACGGGCTATGCCAACCTTGTTATTCACGGTATCAAACAAAATCCTCAAATTCTGTTGTTGAAAGTTGGCAATCACGTTCAACACCGAGTTCACATTATCCGGCGCCGCCGCCATTGCAAGACAAGCCAGTGACCCGGCGCTGCTGTGAATCAAGCTGTTCTCCAATGGCAGCTTCAGGTCCAATCCCTCGAAGTGAAGGGTAATTTGAGGAGCCAGCGTTTCGTACGTCTTCACAAAACATGTGTCGAAAGCTCCAAGGCTCGAGAACGTGCCTCCCACCTGCTTCCTGAACTCCTCCCTCACCGCGTTGTAGACTGGCTCCACGAACCGGGTTATCACCGTGCCCGAATCAATTACGGTTCCGGATCCGGTATATGGGTCAAACGCAAGATACTCTTTGGGGAAAGGCACCAGGACGCGCCCCACGCTGATTCCGGTGAAGTTCACGTAGTAAAGAGAAGGCCGGTGAGGGTTGCGCAGAAGCGGGGTGGTTCGGATGCTCTTGGGCTGGCCCACGGGCCCGAGTTTGAGCGACCCGGAGAAGTAGTACGATTTGAAGCTTGGGAGGCAGTAAGAGAATACACCGGAGTAGTTTGTCCCGGACTGGGAGAGAAGCGAGAGTGGGCCGCGGCCCAGACCCAAAAGCCCTTGGGCCGGAACTGAGGCCCCGGAGATGGCGTTGACGCAGCCGAAGGAGTAGTTAGGGATAACATCAGTTGCTAATCTGAGGGAGTCTTGGACGAGCGTGGCGGAGAAAGAGGAGCCGGCGTAGGACTGGTTGAAGGAGCAGGCGCCGGTTCCGGTGGCGGGGCAGGAAAGGCCACGGACCTGACCGCACTGGGGTACGGAGCAGTCCAATGGGCCGTAAGTGGCGGAGGCTTTGGGGGAGAAGGTGGTGTCGGAGCAGCCCGTGCAGCCGGCGCATGGGACGAAGGCCTCGTCGGTGCTGGTGTCCAAAACCATGAACAAAAGTTGACCGGGGGTTCCCAGTTTGACCCTGACGACGTAGTTACCAATATTGAAGGCCTGGCCGGAAGCGATTGGGGCGGCGGAGACGGTCTTCTGGCCCAATAAGGTGGACAGGTACTTGACCCGGAGCGGGTCTTTTGAGGCCATGGTTACAATCCTGGTGTCCCACGAATCTGCATTGGGTGGCTTGAACGGTGAGCACTTGCTGTAGATGGGAATCACGTTGAGGTCTGAGTCATCGGGTTGAGAGGCACAAGGGTCATAGGCATTGCCACTCATCACCCAAACTACACACAAAAACAAGGCAATGCTGAACTTAGCATCCATTGTTGGTGAGTGTGAGGACAAAGGTAGCTACTGCTACTATTAGTAGCTATTGGAGGAGTTGGTGTGCATGCATGGCGGGGAGTGAGACCATTAATATAGAGGCGGGAGCAAGAGGTGGTTGTGAATTTACATAACCGTCCTTCTTGTTGGATATTTAATTATTGGGGTCTTTTATTTTACTGTTCTTTTTTCTTACACTGTTCTTAACTTTAGATATTATCTTTGCATGCATAACTCTGGACCTCCAGGAATGTGCAATGATGGTTATCTTTTTATTCTCTTTTGTTTTCCATCACATCAATTATTTTATGGCCCAAAAGGGTCTTTATCCTCACCCGTTTATTTTATATGAATTTCTGAAAAGCTATAGTATGATGTGATGCAACGCTTGAGGTGGCTTGGCTTCTATCCGCGTGTTGAAGGAAGAAAACGTTAAGAAATAAAACAGTGTGCACAGGTTTAACCCTGAGTAAGTATAGAAGAGGGTAACATATGTGAAACTAATATTAAATGCAAAAGTAAACTAAGAAAAATCAGTGATTAATGAGTGATTAAGCTAACCTTGTTGAGAAGCAGGAGGGAAAGGATAAGAATTATGAAGGTGGAAAGAAAATGGTGGCGATCTGAATAATTGGTGGGATTAAGATGTTTTGTCCGTACATGGATTTTTGCAGGAGATGCGGTCGGTCACGGGTACTGGAAGACTTTTTTGCACAGATCTCATGCATAAATGGGCCCTCATTTCGAGTTCTGCATTAACAAAAATCTACTTCATAATAGGAATTCATTCATAACACTAATCTTTTTGCTTATAAAATATAAACAACTTGCTCAACACTTGTAGCTCTACTTTCCCTCACTTCTGCTTGCCAAATTAAGGTAGTTCGTCAATTAGCCAGTTTTTTTCATTTTTTGATTTTTAAAATGTATATATCTTATAAAAAATTCTAAATTCATAAATAAAAAATATTATTACTTTTACATATTAAATTATTTAATTATAATAAATAATTAAAAATTAATTTGTAAATGTTAACGAGTGGATATTGATATATTTCAAATAACACGATGATATTGTAATAATTTAAAGATTAAATAATGTACAACAAATTTTCATATATTGTATTTCAACTATAATAAGAAAAAAAAATTAAAACACAAAAATTAATTTTGTTAATTTTGAGTTAACTCCGTTAGTTATGGTTATATTTGGTATATTGAACCGATTATTTATTTAAATTTAATTTATGTTTTTTATTTTAATAAATCAAAACAGTTCGACGGCATTAACTGGCTAAAAGTAAAATACCAAGCCACTTAAACTCAAAATGAACCCACCCACATTGAATTAAATTCATACAAAAAAAAAAAAAAAAAAACAAAAAAAAAAAAAAAATTTAAAAAAATAAAAAAAAAAAAATAAAAAAAAATTAAAAAAAAATAATTAAAAAAATAAAAAAAAAAAAAATAAAATAATAAAATAATAAAAAAAAAATAAA
>Ga0099825_1001845_pt1 | contig 27561 bp, 8 predicted proteins | sample SiratroredBW_FD_76838 | JGI IMG/M metagenome (GOLD analysis project Ga0099825, IMG submission 76838) | Root nodule microbial communities of legume samples collected from California, USA - Siratro red BW | ecosystem: Host-associated > Plants > Roots > Nodule | place: USA: California | collected...
AAGAAACACAAAAAAAAAAAAAAAAAAAAAAAAGGCCCGCAACCAAAAAAAAAAAAAAAAAAAAGTCAGCTAATTCATATACCAAGGCAGACAAGAAAATAAAATTCATCTACATAGATTACTACGATTAAAGGGAGTCCTTTATTAAAAACAACTTTAAAAGGATGCATTTTCATGCACAAAGAAAACGAAAAACTGCGCTACGTGGTACCTCAGAAGACAGAAATTTAAGGATATGATGGAAAAGCTCGGGTGGAACTTTGCTGAAACAACCAGTCTCAATCCTTCTTGGCACCACCGTATTAATGACAACAATGTTCTTCTGTGCAGGTGATGAATCAGAACTCTGTTTTTCTGTATTACTCTCATCCTCCTCCGTCCGCTTTCTCTTTGCCTTTGGTTCCTCCCCAGTTTCCTCTTCCTGCAACAAAAGTCACTCAAATTAAACCTACCACGCCACAATTTCCAATAGAGCCATTACAAAAGAAACATTTTCACTGCGAACCCCCAAATCAAAACCCTAATCTATCGTCTAACACAAAAACAAAATCTAAAATCGTGAAAAGTCGCAATACCTTGTCAGAGACCTCCGAGAGAACCTCTGATTCCAAAAATTGTGCCAGAGTCTCGTCCTCGTCCTCGGAGATAGTCATGGTGTCAAGGAAACCCTAGGAAGGTGCAGAAATAAGATTTGAGACAGATCAAAGGGAAAACGGAATTGAAGAAAGACCGCCCGGTCAGAAAACCAAGAGAGAACTCCGGTGGCCGGAATTCGAAGGACGGTTGCGGTATCAGAAGGAAGCGGCAAAAGAGGATAGAAGATTGATGAGATAGTGCAAAGCAGAACGGACGGTTGGATTTTCTCGAATTTACCCGACCCGATCTACTTGCATATGGACTTTGCCCGATTCTCAGGTATAGTCTTCAATCAGATCTTTTCCAAAGTAAATCTAATCTAAATATCATTGGAATTGACAAAGATGTCCGTCATTTATTTATGTGTAGTAAAACTTTATATATTTTGTATTTATCATTTATTTTGAAAATATAATACATACTATACCTATATATATATATATATATATATCATTGCTTTGTTCCATACTTTTTTTCTATAAAAAAATTTACATTATGAGTTTATTCATGTAATTAATCCTTTTATTCATTTCATTTATTCACATAATTAATTGTTTCTCGTAAGAATTTATACCAATTTAATGCTATCTATATATAAATATGAAATTTGTAGTTATATATTTAATGACATTAATATTTTGTTCCTTAATTAAATTACAAGTTATATTTTAAACCTTTAACAAGTTTTATATTTATAAATTAAAATAAACCTCTACCAGTTAATATTAATAAATTTCATTACACTTAAATAAATTGTAGATATATATCATCAAATGTATAATCTTAGATTTTTCTTTTTATTATTTAAAAATCACTTCATTGAATAAAATTTGAAAAAAATAGTTATTTAAATATATATTTAGTATTTAAAAATTATTTAAATATAACAAATTTAAAGAATAAATTATTTAAAATATATATGACTATAAACTTATTTTATATTCAAAACTTAATAATCTAAAAAAAATTTATATATAAAAAATCAATTAAATATTATTTTAAATTGAATTCATGCAACAATATAAAATATCGATATGTATATTATCATCTTTACTCATTTAATAATATCTCACACTTTCTTATATCTGAACGAATTATAAGAAAAAAATACAAAATCTCATTAAAATACTAAAAATATATTAAAACTTTAAAACTGAAAATACCAACCTCCACATCCCAACTTTCATTACAAACAAAAATAAGGAAGAACAAGATCATCCCTTATTGTACACAAATAAATATTTTTATAAACGTTTTTTATTTTTAAAAATCAAATCATTAAGAAACTATCTAATTTTGTAAAATTTAAGAGATAAAACAAATATATTTTAAAATTATATTATTTTACATATTTAATTAAAAATAATCATCATAGGTGCACTAATATATTTCTTATGCGGACTCTTAGAATTTAAATTTACTTTTGAAGGACATATATTTTTTTAACGATATTTTTTTATAATTTTCCTCAATAGACTGCAGTGGTAAGTCTTTATCTTTACATAAATTTTTGTTGTCCTGATATCGGGACATTATGATGAAGGAAGCTTGGTCATTGGTTGTGTTTGGCACTCCATGAAAGTTCAAGGCTACACGTAACCCTCAGTAAGTGACAATAACAGCATACCAAAGCCTAACATAACACCTGCTAGCCGCAGCCAATAGCAAAACTACCAAAGAATTAAAAGTCAATTTTGTCAACCTAAGAACAAGAAGAGAGCTCTGAAAACTGATTACTATCATTTAACGTTGAGAAGCTAAGCTAGTTCTAAAAACCCAAAAGCTCTCTTGCGTTAAAACCCTACTAACATTTAACGTTAGAGGATCTGGAAAACAACAAATAAAAGAGGTAAGATTCTGATAGGGCTAATGTTAATGCTCGTGTAAGGGTAAAGTTTAACCAAGTCTACATCAAGAACATTTGATCATAAAGTAATTCTAGTAAAATGTGTGGGAGAGAAACTATTTGGATAGAAAAGTATCATCTCAAATAAGAGAAAAAAAAAATTACTGAATTGATTTCCTGAGCTGCAAGCAACATCCACTTTTAGAAACTGGCTTGGCATGCTGTTTTCATCATTGTATCAAGGATTGTGCTACCTTTCCCTATCTGTTAATCATCAAACTGAATAAATCACTAACTTCCATACCTTCAAATTAAAGTATCATTTATTTGACCAATTTAATCATAATATACATGAGTTTGGTACATTACTGTCAGTGAATACAAGTTTCAGAGGAAGTTCTAGTTTGAATGGAAATGAGAAAATTCTGAAAATCAACTGTCTTAAAGTTTTGAATTGGATAGAAATGATATCAATCTCTTATATGAATTTTACTTCCCTCTAATTTTGTTTGAATCCCTTCGAAAGACCAATCAATTATTAAAAAAACAAAGAGACTAACAAGTTAGCAACTAACAATTTAACAAACAGTAGAAAAAGCAACAACTTTGATTACTGTTCATGCCTCATCGGTTGTTCGTGCATAGAAATGCTAATCTATGCTTGGGAGATTTGAAGAAAGAAATCAGGCACTGCAAAATTGTAAAATTGAGAAGCTAACATTCTTTTTTCATTCATGGACGGGCATAATACATGAATTCTTTATCTAGTTTTTGTCAACTCCTTGAACAAAAGAACAAGTAAATCATGTCAGTTATGAACGTGCTAAAAGAGGAATCAAATTATTTCAAAGGACAACAACACAGTAACCAAACTTTCTCAACAGTTTGCCACTGAAACTCACTCATGCCATTACCATTCAAAATAGCAGATTGAGCAAACACTTTAATTTCAACTTTTTCAAAAACCTAAGTTGGGTTCTAAAAAGGATAAGCATGTGGAAGACCTACTTCTTAGAAGGCTTCCCTTTCTTCTGAGAACCTTTCCCCTTTGTGCTATCCATTGAAGAATCCATGTTACTGTCCTTCACATTAATGGTACCCTGGCTGAATTCCGGAGACAGGATCCTAGCAATCTCAGGAAAACCAACACTGTTTCTTCCACGCAACAGCGATTGCAAATTCTGCTCCCAAATCTTGTCCTTCTTAATACCAGGACTCTGCACACCAAACATATCACTGTAAGTACCTTAAATTTAACCTAACCAACTAGTAACCAAAGTTATATAATCAAGTATTATATAAAATTGGGGATAAATAAGTGAACCCTGAAATTGTAGAGTTTGATAAACTTGGAGAGAATGAGCGCAATTTCGGAACGAGAATGGCGAGGGATGCCGAGGAAGGTGCAGAGTTCACTGGAAGATTTGCGGATCTTGGTGTTGCCGGTGCCGGTGATTTCTGCCACCGCTTTCGCCACCGTGGACACGCTCCTTCGACCCAACGACCCCATTTTCGCGACGCGTTGCGGCTGCTACCACCACTCTGCCTTCTTCAAAGTTCAAACCCCAATTCTTTACTTGGGTAAGATTGTTACCATTTTTTATAAATATTTTTTATTTATTTTTAAATAATTAGAATATGAAAATAGCTAAAAAAAGTATTTTAAATGTGCATCCTAATATCAGTTATGGAATTAGTATCTTTTATATAATAATAATATAGATAGATGAAGAAATATAAATTAGCTTGCATTTTTTTATTATTTTGTTGAAATTGTATATCTTAGTTCAATTGGTGTGAAATTAATGTTTAAAACTAAATTAAAAATGATTAAGTTCCATTATATATTTTATCGTTGAACTTTTCTATTTTACGGAACTTTTTTATTAAACCCAAGTTTTATCATTTAAATATCAAAATTATATACATTATATCTTATTGTCAAATTAATTAATTATGCGGTTTCCTCCCTCCATTTTATTTTTCAGTTAGATTTTGTTGTTTACTTTTTACAATTTGATAAATTTTATCATTGAACTTTTATCAAAATTTAAAATTTTTATCATATAATTTTCAACATTATATTCTATCTTTTTGTTAAATACGTATCAATTTACCAATAATTTAGTGATATAATAATAAATAAAATGGGGTACTAAAACTATATTACAACCGATAAATTAAATAAAAATGTTTCATATAGTATTCATTCAAAATGATGATGTAAAACGTCCATAATCATAAATATTAAGTTATTTGTTTAATTTATTTATATTCTACTATAAGAAACTACTTTAGAATATTAAGAGATTGATCAAACCCTAAAAACATAAATGTCATAGTTATAAGACTAAAATAATCTTAATTAGAAAAAGTGTTAATATAATAAAAATTTATTAGTGTAATTTTAATTGACATCTATTTTAATATCAAAATAACAAATATCCATATTGTTCAACACAATATTTTAGTTTTTTGCCTTTCAAATTTCATAATGGTAAAACTAAAATAACCTTAAGTACAACATATGTCAATATAATAATAGAAAAAAAACTATTAACATGTTATCGTAATTTGAATTAACATCACTTTTTATAGATAAATAAAATAAATACGTGAAACATACAAAAGACGACACCAAAGACAAGTGAAGGGTACAATTTTTTTCCACTTTCAAATTTCATAGTGGTGAAACTAAAATAATTTAAGTAAAACAAAACGTAAGTGTAAAAAAAAAAAAATTATCCTAATTTCAAATGACATATACGTTTTATATAGATAAAGCAAAAGCAATATTTGGGAGAGAAGAGAAAAACTCTGAGCGGGAAACAATGAAGGGGAGAGAAAACTCAAAAAAATGAGAGTAACTAAAAGCATTGTAAGTTTTATACATAACTGTAGGCATGGGGTTCCACACAAAATGGAACACGTCATCTTCTACGAGCTCTCTTTACATTATCACCCAATAAAAACCCGCCACGTCACTCCTAAAATGCACGCACTGTAACAATCGAAAAGTTCCGTGGGATCGTCGAGGAGGGAACCCAAAAGCCTAAACCCTCTCACTCACGCTTTAGGGTTTCGTAATTCCAGAGTAAGGGTTTTTGGCAGAGCGAATATGGCGCTAACTAGGGTTTTCGGTGCGACCGCCGGCAGGGCCTTCATGGCGGCGGCTGCGAAGAGCGCGGCCAAGGTAAAAGCTGCTCCATCCGGCGGAGCTGCCAGAAAACCCGCGGTGAAGAAGACGACTATGGTCAGAACCAACACCGGCATACAAAAGGCGGTTCCGGTCTCTTCCGAGCTCGGCAGTTTCGTCGGCGCTTCTGAAGTATCGCGAACTTTCGCGGTTAAAAAAGTGTGGGAGTACATCAAGCAGCAGAATCTTCAGGTCTTGTTTCCGTTCTCGATCAATGCTGCTATTTCTCTCCACGATCTTAGTTTTTCAGCTCAGTTTTAAATTCTAAGCAGAGACTATTTTTCACTGTAGCAAAATAAAACGTTTTTGGGGTGTAGATATTATTTTAGCGCTCATCACGCGTTAGGTCATCGTTTGTAGTGATTGCTATAGTGAGTGTTGTTTATTATGTTTGGTATGATAACTCTTGAATATGTTTGTGCTTGTTAAGTGAGATTACTAGCAACGTTGCATCAGTGAGGCTAGAAATGTGCTGTCTTTTAGGGTTTAGAGTCGTGGCTCTGATGTGCTTTGTATTGCGTAAATCGTTGTTCTAGTTATTGGAACTGAATGGGATAGTGATTTTGGTCTCGGATTTCATGAAGCCTTCGCTTTAGTTGCTGCTTTGAAAAAGTCTTTCATTTTAGTCCTTTTTAACTTGATTTTTTCGGCCCGTATTGCACCGAAAAGGATTTTGCAAAGGGAAGACGATTTATACAATAGAGTGAAAATTTTGTGAATTCAAAGGACTAAAGTAAGACGCTTATAATTGCAGGGACTAAAATAGGGCCTTAATTGTTTGTGTTAAGATGGGTTATAGATTAGTTATTATTTAGTGATAATTTGGTTTGGGAGGGGGATAGTTTATGATTATTTATCGGCTGGTTTCTGGGGTTTCTGTCTGATCCTTATCTTTGAGATCAATAATATTTTTAGTTCAAGTGTGAATTGCTAGTGTCAATCTTAATCTTGTTGGTTTTTTCCTTCGTTTATGCTGGCATCTTTCTGCTGTATGTTTTCCTTTCATTTTTTTGTTTTTTTCTTATTCTTTCTGTTATTAAAGAAGTGGAAGTTTTCATGGTATTATTTATAAAGTGTGTTTGGATTTCAGTTGGGAAACCCGAACCAACTTTCATCTTCCATTGAACAACTGTACAAACATGTATGATAATTTTCTTCACATCCGGTTAAAAGCAAAATTAATCTCGAACTATAGTTGAATTAAAAGTTAGTGAGTTGTTTTGTTGTCAACTCCAGCTGAAATCCAAACACACTCATAGAAGTAGGATAATCTATTTTGTCCTTTCAGTATTGTCTGTCTTTACAATGCATGACAATAGAGCTACTCTTATGCAGAATCCTTCAAATAAGAGGGAGGTCTTGTGTGATGCAAAGCTGAAGACCATTTTTGGTGGGAAGGATAAGGTTGGGTTCACTGAGATTGCCAGATTGCTGTCTAATCATTTTGAGAAATCAGGCTGATATTCATCTTTGAAGGTACACTTAGTGATGGGAACTTGTTCCAGTATATTAAATAGGTTATTTGCTTTTCAATTACATGGTTTGTGACCAACCGCTTAGAAACATGGAAATTTGTGGTATCGTACTTGAGGGGTTTTGAAAGTGGTGTTATTTTGTCTACTGACTGCTTTCACATTTAGTATATGTGCATGATCTTTCCAAGTCAATGTTATTCCGCATTGTTGTTTTAGATCTTACATTCAGTTATTTATCGACATCACATGATTTGACATATAACGAGTTTGGATTTGAATTAAGGATAACAAACCAAAACATAAAAAGTTCAAAAATGACGAAGCAAATACCTTTTTGCTTCAAAGATAACGTTTGTTCACAATAGTGAATGCTCAACCAAAACAAGCACATCATTGGACTGGCCAACAATTTGCATCACATGAATCCAAGGTGACTGATATTCACGAATTAACTGTGGATTCATGTTACCCATATAAATTACACTGATTCGATATTTTTCTTTTGCTTTCAATATTTGTTTATCCGAATTGAAAACATAATTATTAAAGGAAAAAGTACCGAATGCCAATTTCTCTTTCTTTGTTGTATTTAGCTATTTTATTAATTGCACATTTTATAGAGCCTGTGAATTAACGGCTCAACGCTTTTGTAGCTTGGTTTTTGATATATTTTAATACGAAATTGTTAATTGTTTACGGAGGAAGTTTGTCAAAATTTTATATATTGTATACTATAAGTAATAATTTAATACAATTAGATGGGATAAAATGAAATTAGTAACAGAAATTGAAACTTAAAAGGGCGAAATTATATTTCGCTTATAAAGTTATGTTTTCAAATCATAACCAATGACTTTTAACGTGTTTGAATTTAGTGATTGGAAAGTACCAACGTTATCAGGGGTTTGAGCACGGAAATATCTGGATTTAGATCTAATGTAATGAAAGACAAAGAAAAGAAAATTATAAGTATTTTATTCATTAACGATATGAAATATTTTATACTATTCCTTAATGTCATCATTATATACAAAATGTTTATATTAACTCATACAAAGCTGTCCTTAAAAATCATTCTAACAGAAAAAAAAATATATATATATATATATATATATATATATAATTACATGGCATGAATTCACTTTACACTGATAATTCATTATATTAAACTCGTTATACATTTATATGCTTTATGTCAAACTTCAAGTTTTCTCGTGTTTTAGTTCGGAAGAGCTGAATCCAAAAAATTGAATGAGCTAAATAAAAGACTTCCTTTATTAAAGAAGGAAATCATCAATAAAGGGGAGACCACCTGTTAATCGAAAGTAATATGGAAAACACACAATACAAGAATCACTACCCTCTTTAATACATAAAAAAAAAACTTTAATAGACATATGGGCGCAGTGAACATGACGATAACACCGGTGTGACAATTTTGGCATTCATTACGAAGACCTGCTCTGCCTGATCTAATCATTTGTGACGAGCAATGAGGTGCCATTCATCGCTTGTAGTTCTTTCTTCTTGACTCCTGATGTTTCTCACGATGATCAGAATAATCGGATGAATAAGAACGCTCATATCTACCTTTTTTACTTCTATGATATCCATCGGCACTAGAATCCTTCGATGAATACTGCTTTTTTCCGTTCTGTTTATCCATATCATTCTCGGGATGTTTAGAACACTTGGGAGTATACCTTTGTTCGATTCTTCTATTTTGATCGTCTCTGTCCACATCAGAATCTTCAGGTGAATAAGAATGCACAGCTCCGCTCTTCTGACTTCCTTGGTAGCGATCAAAACCAAAATTTTTGTGATGCTTTTGCGAATTGGAATGGGTGCTTGATGAGTGCTTATTGCTGCTCCTTTTAAACTTGGATTGTCTTTGTTGATTAGAATCAGATGAATAAGAAATCACATCCCTGCTCGTGTTATCAGCATGATCACATGCAAGACCAGAGTCTTCATCCGAATACGAACGTCTTTTTTTGGTATCTTTCCTCTCATGCTTTGGTACATTCTTTCTACTTTGATAATCCTTCTGACTGTCAGAATCTTCAGACGAATAAGGATGCTTTCTTCTGTCATCTTTACTTTTTGTGGTATCTTTCCTCTCGTGCTTTTGTACATTCTTTCTACTTTGATCATCCCTCTGACTTTCGGAATCTTCAGATGAATAAGGATGCTTTCTTCTCTCATGTTTACTCCTACCATTCCTACGACGGTCAGAACCTCTAGACAAAAAGGAGCGCTCTTGTTTAGACCTACTTTGACAATTCCTGTAACTGTCAGAATCTTCAGACGAATGCAGACTCTTGTATCTGCTCCTTCTATGACCTTCAGAGACTGAAGTTTCTGATGAACTTGACCTTGCATGACCTTGCATCTTTTTGTTTACCTTAACCTTCTTTTTCTTACGCCTCCTCTCTCCGTCAGATGATGCTTCACTATCTGAATTTATTTGTTGCTGCCTTTTGTGCTTGCTCCTTTTGGACTTCTTTGGTTTCTTAGAAAAGTTGGTTAATAACTCAGGTATATTATCCATACCAAGAAAACCTGAAAAATAGGCAATAATTATCTTTTAGACGAAAATCCAAGACTTAAAGCCATCCACTAAATAAGTTCAAAAGTAAGCTGCTAGCAGATACCTCCGTACTCATCAAATATGTCCTCGGCAACTATCTGCTGGTTGGGATCATCTGGTTTGAAACCTCCACGAGGAGGACTGATTCCTGGCCTCTGCTTGAGCTCCCATTTTAGGGGCTGCATCAGTTGCCAAACATGATAATATATATGTCAATATTATATAATCTTTTAGGAGATAAAAAAGTAGTACGCATCTTCAATCATCAAGGTTACAATTTGCACAACATTTAAAAATGCATTTCCCGATAGCAAATTGAGTGCAATAAAGGATGGTGGGAGGCATGCTAAAAAAGACTGTAGAAAATCTAAAATTGTCCAGCTGACGCTGAGTTTTCAAATTCTTCCTGAATTCATATTTTCTGCCCTTCATCTATAAGAGGGATTTTATTTTATTTTTTTCCTTTCCATGTTCTAAATTAGCTTTTTAATCCAGATATGCATGTTTGATTTTTGATTGTTTCACATAATATCTCAGTAGACATTTTCACTTTCATATCTGACAAAAGTAAAACTAGCTAACCAAAATAGACTCATCAGAGATTACAGATAGTCACGATTATGTTCCTGAATATCTTAAACTAATAAAGTAAGATAAGAAGAAATGACAATTTTGCACATGATTTTCAGCATATGTGAACATCAGTTTGTGATTAATTTTACCATGGCACAAGTTGTATTAATTTTATAAGAATAGGCTAAGTATATTGCAATTCAGTAGCTTCAAACAGTCAAATTGAATTGAAAAACAATCGTCTTATTAATATTTAATAAAAGAGTGAGGAAATAAAGGAAGGAATACAAAGAACATCTACTTTTAATGTCCAAATTAATAAATTTGTCAACAAAATTTTTTTTTTACAAATATTTAACGAAACTAAACTCTAATAACCATTCAAAAAGTCAAAGACTGAACAAAACAATGGTTCACTAAAATTAGAAACTGACCTCAGTAGGATCTGTGTGAGCAAGTATGGCATTCAAGGGATCATCTCTTTTTAATCTGCTTTCCTCATTAGGCATTATAATATCCTTCAAGGGGCATTCACGATCACCACTTTGGTGACCGTAGTTCCCACATCTTAAACATTTTACATTGCGGACTTCAACCGCGAAAGGTTTCACCCTGGCAGGAACTCCTGTTTCCAGTCTAAAAAACATTCAGTTACCAAAAGCACAATTAAATAGGTTTACAAAAGTTTATGGGGTCTAACAGCACCAATTAAAATGTGAAGAATACACTTCCATGTCGAAATATACAAGAAATTTGGTTTTGCCAAACTCAATAATAGAAGATAAGAAGGGTCTTACCAATCTGTCAATTACCAACAAACTGATCTAGGATGCACTTGATATACTACAGATTTCGTACACTTTCAACACATATATGGTGATTTAACATGTACCACACATCCATGATGTAACAACTACAGATAACTTTTTCCCTATACCACACAAGTAGGAAATTCCCAGAGTAATTGTTTGAAATTGTGGTGTTAACTTCCAAACTTGTTCTTAAGACGAGGAAGAAAGAACAGTTTCCTCTAGTGAATCTATCACTTCCAATAAGTTTAAACTTCAAACCTAAATGTTACGTTCACTAAAGAATAGAGCACACCAATGAAAAGTGGTTTGCGCAAATTTTTAAACCTTATTTTCATGAGCTTGTACTGAAAAAATAAAAAAGAAACCTTTGAAAAGACGAATAAGGCTACTCTATCCTTTTAAGTTTCGACATTGGACATAATATAGAATCCATCTTTGTCTAGAGTCTAAATTGGTACATATTTTACTTCATGTTATTCTTATTTGAACTTTAAAATGTTCTGAGTCATACTCAACAAAATAGCAAGCCAGTTATCAAATGATTCAATGATAAATAATTCAAGTTTCACTCTGAGAACTGTTTGACCTATTTTAACCCATAATTGAGACAACAACAAAAAACCTGATCTCCACACGCGGCAAAAAAATCTAATGTCCTAGCCTAAGACTCAATTATGCTTTGATTCACAACAAATCAAGCACTCCAACCAACTTAAAATAAGCACATCACCGGATAGTTTTCAATCCTTGGAATAGGACTGCATACGCAGGCCAGGCAATAATACAAACACACAAACTACAGAAAATAACAGCAATTGGCATACCTTGGTGCATTTTTAAGAACTTCGAATTCCTCTTCTGTCGGAAGAGGCCGCCCAAAAACATCCTTGGGCCTCGGTTTTTTCTTCTCTTCATTCAAATTCGTACTCTGCGGTCTAGGAGGCAAGAAACACGACTATATTCAATCATACAATAGCTAAAACCGAGTGGCAGATTAATTCCATTATTATTAAACACAAAGTAAGTGACGGAGGAGGTACATGGAAGAGGAAGGTGCATCACGAGCATTATCGTGTTGAGGTCCCTTGTCCATGTCCTCTCGTTTCTTCTCATCATTCATTTCCGCAGCTTTGGCGCTTTCGGCATTGTAGCCTGGAGGACGAACGTACATGAAACTAACAGCTTGCATAAGCTCCACCTACACAAAACCCTAATTTCAAATAACGAGTCACGAAGAGAATGAAGCCATGAAACACGAAGAGAGAGAACGCGATGCGAACCTTTTCCTTCTCCTTCTTGGAGATGAGAGCGGTTTGGCGAAAGAACTCCTGCTCCTGTGCGAACTGGAACCGCAGAGAGAGGAATTAATTGGATGATGAATTGGTATGGAATGGGAGGAATCGAAGAAAACATACCTCGCGAGAAACCTCTTCGACGCGGCGTTGGCGATTGGCGTGGGTTTGTTCGGCGATCCACTTGCGGCGTTGGTTGGGATAAGAGAGAGGATGCCATGGCTTCTGGTTGAGATAGGAGTGGCTCCAGGCGGTGCCGGATTTGGTCTTGTAGTCAACTTCTCCGTTCGCGATTCGCTTGCTCAACCTTAAGCCTCCTTCTTCCCCTTCCATCGCATCGATTATTGAATCTTCTTCACCTCTCTCTCTCTCTCTCTGTGGAGCACTGTTTATGTTGACCCTTCTTCAACAACAGAAGAATGGTGAATGAAAAATACTGTAAAACCTCGCGTCAATTTTTTAAATCCAGAAAGGTCGATGAATTAGATATTAAATTGTTTTTTTCAAGTAAATAATTCAATATAACATCATTCTACATTATTGAAAAATATGAGTATTTAAAAAAAAATATTAATATTTTTAATTAGTTTTATTCTTTTAAACTTTTATTAAATAAAATAACACCTTTGTGATTTTATTTTTTTTACAAATGCACTCTCTTTTTTGTATTTTAAATTAGTCCTAAAATTTATATATTGTAATTAAAGCATTTTTAAAAAATAATAGTGAAAATTCGTTATTTATAGGTACAGGCTAATATATAGATTTTAAGTATAGTTCTTGCAAATCAATAACTAAATATATTTTTTAAATATTATTCAATTTGAACTATCTTTATATTATATACGAGAGAAATTAAATATAACAAATAATAACCCTCAGCAGTTCGGCTTTTATTGTTTGTTTGCATAGCCAGATATAAATTAGGTTTTAAATTATACATTTCACAATATAAATTTTACATTCTAAAACGTAAAATTTAGAATATAAAATTTTTACTTTTTAATGTTTTAAAATGTACAATCTAAAGGTGATCAGATTACACAGTCTGAAAGTGCAAAATGAAAAACACCTCATAATTTATTTTCAGAAAGGTAGATTTTGAATTTCAAATTTTATGGAGGTACAACTTGAAAGTATTGGGAGGTGCAGAATGCAATACCGTATAAATTAATGGACACGAAAGGGTGGCAATGGCAATGGGGGTTTGGGCCAACTAAACGGTATAAAAGTGGAAGCCTATTTCTTTCTTCACCCATATATTTTTTTCCGCATCTTTATGGATGGGCATCTTTATGGATGACCAATTACTTCTTGTACTCCCACATTTGCTTTCTGCATTTGCTGAGTGGTGTGATCGTTCTCGGATGATCGTGGTAATGGGTGTTGCAAGGAAAACTTCTCCGTGTAAGTGGGAGGTAAGTGACATGTTGACTTGGTGTAGAGGTGCAGAGCTCATATTTTGTTTTGCGGAAATGAGTTTCAAAAGATGAAATTCGTAATGGATTGTGGGATGAGTGAAATGTCTTATAAAAAATGTTTTTCGTAGAAAGTTTATGTATTATAGAAAATGTTTTTCGGAAGAGGAGGGTGTGGATGAGTGTTTACAGAAAATATTTTCCGTAAAAAAGAAAATTGCTAACGAAAAATATTTTCGGTAAGAAACGTTATAATGTTGAAAAATATTTTTTAGAGGAAGATGAAAAGTGACTTAAAAAAAACGTTTTATGTAAGTCACTTTTTGTCTTACATTTCCGTAAGTCGTTTTTTATTTTATGAAAAACGTTTTTCAAAATTAACGAAAGTATAAATATCTATTCATATATTCTGATGGGGTGCAAAAAATAAATGTGAGGTGCAGGAAGCAATTGCCTTATAGATGTTCGAAAAGTCTAAAATTGTCTAGGGGTTATATTTTTAGATCATTATTTTGAATACAAGATCTAAAATACTTTTTTAGATTCAAAAATATATTTTTTCAATTACATAATTCAAAATACATTTAGCTTATTTAGAGATGTATTTAATATTGTGTATTTCGAGGATGTTATAGATTGTATAATCTAAAAATGTATTCCAAATTGTAGAGTCTATAATATTTTCAAATTTTATAATCTCAAAATATATTCCGTACAGTTTAGAATAGATTTTGAGATCTTAAATACATGTTAATCGTAGAATTTTAAATATATTTTTGAATTATAAATTTAATTCTAAATGCATGTATTTTCTGACTATATAATCTAAAATGTTTGTTTTCACTTTTTTTTCACACTTATGGAAGTATAGGGAGTGTTGAAAGAAAGAGCCATGGTGGACTTGGGCTGGTTAGTTTACTGACCCAGTGTTATAATTGTTTTCTTAAGAAATATGCTAGTATGGTATAAAAAACATGCTGTTGTTTTCACTTTCCTCCTCTTTCATTGTATTAATTCTATTATTACTTTGAAAATGAAACGAGGTATTGATGAATAGAGGTGGATGATGTTTAAGTTTACAAAATTCTCATGGTGAATATAGTTGATATAAATTTAGTCATGTAAGTTTTTAAAGTTCTTCAAAATATGTATTTACTATAAGATGAGATGCTGAAAGATTAAGGAAAACATTTGTTCTAGATTATTTGATTATTCACAGTGAATACTAAACTAATTCTTGACTGGTTTTATTGTATTGTGTAACTGACATGACAATTAATTAGCCAACCAAAAGAGCACTTAGATTTGTCTGCATATGATTGATTTTTGTCGAGGATGAAGAATAATGTTTTAGAGGAGTGACATTTGAAAGCTGAAAGCTTGCTGGATTTATGCTATCCATTTAGAGGGAAACAAATAGAAACATGTAATCTGTTATTCGTCATTTTATTCTTAATTAAGGTAGCACTTTTGTGGAGCCTAATTGTCCTACGTCTCTGTTCAGTTTGCCTTCAGTGTAATTTCATTGAAAATTTTTCTACAGATAAGATTCGAATTCAATGCATATAGACCTTTTACTTTATGTGTCCTAAGTGCATGCATATACATTTACGAGATTATCTCATATTATGCCCAAAAACATCTCTGCTAAGATGTCAATTTCTATAACTTTCAGTTTTGTTTTCGAATATCTGCAATGTGCTGCAAACATAAATGGAATCACTCAATTGACTTCTCAAAATGCAGCCCTTTTGAGGTCCCACTCACATGTAAATGTTTGAAATGCATATGCATTGAATTGCTGCAATTTGTAAAGATTGCAGACTCTGGTGGCATCTGGTTCCTAAGCTAACTACCGAATCTTTGTTCTTTACTTTTGACCAATTTCTTGCTCAGTATCACGATTAACTGAATGCTGGATTGCTACTTAACATCTCTTGATGATATCATGATTCTTCTATGGACAAAAGTTACATTCCTCAAAGTTTGTTTATTCTTTGTAGTTGTAACTTCTTGAAACTTTCGGTTATGGTTGCCTACACTTTGGATATGTGCAATGTTCTGTAAGGCTGTAAGCATAGCATCACTCACATTGACTTCTCTATCTCAGCATGAAGCCTTTCTGAGGTCCCACTCACACGTAAAATTGTTGAATTGGACTTCAGCAAATTGCAAAGATTGCAGAACTTTGATGGTACCTAAGCCAATCTTCGAATCTTATTTCATTTTTGACCAATTCTTGTTCAGTATCATGGCTTACTGAATGCAACTTAAATGACATCTCTTGACAATATCATGATTCTTCCGTGAATAAGTTTCATTCCTCAATTTTGTTTATTCTTTGTAGGTAATTGGTTACAATGTAGGAACACAAGTAGCATATTCTTCATTCATTCATCATCTCATCTTCCAAGAAGTATAAAATTCTTCCTTTGTTTGGAATTTGTAACTTGGGTTATGTTCAAAACACATGTCGTACCCTGAAATTAAAGTATACTGGTTTTCCTTTGATACACATGCTGCATATGTGCATGCTTTTACACAAAGTAGGAAGGGCATGTAATGAGTGAGTCTTAGAAGTATCTACACATATCAACACAATAATGGAGATGAAAAGATAAATTTGGTGTAACATCTAACTAACAATGAAAATGAGTGTGATTTACCTAGGCATAGAGCTTCCATTATATGCTCATGTGCTTTCTTTTTGGAGTTAGTGTGGGAGAAGGGAGATTTCTTGCATCTGTTCAAGAACAGGTGCTTGACAATTACACATAATGCCTGCATTAAGGGGTTTGGTTGATGGTCAGAAAATGCGTAGGTATGATAGGAACCTTTCACTTCTGTTGCTTGAGTTAGGTGGAGGCCAAATTGGACCACAAAATTATCAGACTTCACAGATGTTTTTTGCTATTTCTATTGCTAGACTTCTATTAATATATATTTTCTGGTTGTGGATGGCATATAATAATGCATCCTTTTTTACTTCTGAACGTAAGCACAGGGATAACATTTTCTATGCCGCAAAATATTCACTTTCTTAACTTTGTTATTTATTAAACCATCATGGAAAGCCTGATAACTTAGGTTATAACTATGCGTGCAGTACCTTTTTGTTGTTTATGACTAAATACCTAACACTTAGTGGAAATGAGCAACGTCAAGTGTGATAAAATAATTATGTTCAAGTTTGATGGAGTCGATCTTAACTTACTTTTTTCTAATAATGATCCTGTTCTGCTTCTCCATATCTCACACTCGGATTAACTTTAGGATAACCTTCTCAAAATTAATCTGCTAATTCAGTAACAAGCTGATTACAAGATCATATATACCATACAATTTGTTGGGAAATTTCACATTGTTTACCTCGATTCTTAAAGTGTGACTCACATATTTGTTTGACAATATTATTTGATGTCAATTGGTTTTAAAACATTCTACTTGTTTAGATGTTACTGTTTGTAAGCAAAATTATAAGCAGCCCTTTTCTATGTCCAACCTCAAAGTGATTAGAGTGGATGATGCACTATGCTGAAGTAGACTCACGGATCTTAGGTATCCCTTTTTATATAGAGGAAGTATCAACCTGATTTCAGTGGTCTTCTTGGTACTCACTACTCATAACACATTGCCATCCATCCACTTTCAATTATTTTATGAAGCTGATTTTGATGTCCATTAAGTAGGCTTAATCTTGATTACCATTTGGTTTTCAATTATGCCATCATTTATTCATCATTGGATGATGAATAACACTTGGTTAGTTGGTTGGTTGGATCAATTTTAATGGTATGCTAATTCTTCTAAGCATTCTAATCCACTATACTCCTTAATCATGAGTGAAAAATTCAACAAAAGCTCTGATAATTTCCACTAAATCAGAAAAAAGAGTAAATAAACAGTGTGTGCACTTAGTCTAAAGAGCTTTTACACAGTCATTCATTCACAGACTGCCATGTATGACAAGTGTGTTGATCTTTACAGTGACTATCTTTGGAATCATACTAAGAGTTTTTATTGATTGACAATGTAAATTTTGTTTATTCTGACGGTGTGTATAAATTAGATCAGATTCTTAGTTCAGAAAGGAAACAACAAACATGTTGATTCAAAAGCTGGACAATGATCTACAATGGTGTTTGAGAGATAGAAAACGGTTCTGAGCATTCAGCCTTAAACGTCTGGACGTTATCTTTGACCTTTATGCTGATTAGAATGCATAGTGTTATTTCTCTAGCTTCTTATCATGTGGCATACATAAACACATTGCATTAATGTAGTTGAATTTATGTTGAAGAAGAAACATAAAGTTAGTATTCTCTAATCTATTAAAAATAAGTCTTGTACATCCAACTCAGTCAGGGAGAGTTGATGAAGTTTCAATACATGAGTTCCATCGAAAGTCTAGTATTTTAGCATTATTCCTCAGTTAACTTGTACAAAAACTCTTCAAGTTCTCGTGGTGTTTGTATGGGATCTCCGTCATAATTTTGATCTACCTAACTCTACGCAGTGCAAAATAAGCAACTAGTCGATAACCCACCAACATCAGGGCCATAATGCACACATCAACCCACAAATGATTCAAGCCCATTGATTTGATAGGAGGAAAATCTGCCACTTTGCACAGCTCCCCCTTTGAACATTCATAGTAGTCATTTTCATTGTACTGGACACCTAAAAGCAGCTTGTAACAGTAGTAGCTGTAGCTCAAGTACTTGAGCCACACAATGAATGGAGGAATCTGTTGTATATAGTACCCTCCGGCAATGAGAAACACAAGGGTTGTCACAGAAGCTAGAGTAGTTGCCTGTTTAATCTCCATCAAAATAGCACCAAATGCTAAGCCAAGGCTTTGAGACACAACAACACTGTACAGAACCACAAGAAGAGAAAGGATAAAAGTCACAGGATCAGGTTTAAGCCCTCCCATCCAATAGATTATGAAAACAAATGCAGTTGGAAGTGCAAGCTCCAGTGGCAAGTCTCCTATTGTTCTGGCAAGAAAGTAGGAAGAAAGACGGTACATTCCTGATGACCGTTCCTTGATCAGCATTCTCCTCTCTTGAGGGAATGTGAAAACAGCATTGTAGAGAGGGTAGAATCCCCAGAAAACAGAAAAGAAAAAGAGCAAGGCAACCTGCATTACACATACAGTACAACCACATATTAGTCCCTCTTAAGGGGTATAGTTTACAAAACAAAAAATGTAGCCAAGCAATATTAATCATAGTTTGATGTTGACATTAATATGAAAAGGAACTCGATCAGATTAAAGGCCTAATCATACATGTTACCAGAACTTTTTTAGTTGTTATTAATTGGCTGTCAATATCATCAACTGGAAAAGATAAATTGAAGCAATTCCTACTTACCCGATCTTCAATGTGTGACTCCGGAGTATGCCACCACAATAGTCCACCAAGAAAAGCGACACTTACAACTTGGAATATTCTCAGCCTGTTGAAGGCTTCATATCTTCGCTCCTTCACTCCCCTTTGTAATAGTACTTTGAACTGATGCCACCAGCTCGTGCTCCATTGTTCTGGCTTTATCGAATTTCCTGCATCAATTCATCAATAGAGACATTTCAGGCCACTGGGACTAATAATAGAGCTATGATTGTTTTTCCCTTAAAGATAGAAAAGAAGACCTACTTGCACAAGCATCTTTTGTGATATTGTGGTTGTTCACTTCCAGGCTGCAAACCTCAGCTTTCAGCCTCGTAGCTATATTCTTCTCATAAGCAGAGATGAGAGATTCCCTCACCTGTTTCCTCTCTTGTTCCAGCCCTTCATTTTGTTCAACTGCTTGCTTGGAGTCTGGGGCAATCCCTGCAATGCATAGTAACAGTGTTAGTGTATTGCTTTTTCTAAATAATACCGAATCCGAGACCTTGCCTATGCATATATCAAATATTTACTTATGATACATGACTCTCTCCAAATTACCAAAACCATAACAAACTGGTCATTTTAAGTGAAGAAAAATTTAGGGCTCTACCTCCAGTTCACAAGTAAAACATAGTAGACCCAGTTAAGCAATGATAAAAGGAAAAAAGTATGTGCCCAGCTTCCACTTTTGAGGTTCATTGGTTTTATAGCTATTAACTCTCATTGGAAAAAAAGGAACTGAAAGTGTGAAACAAATGATTATTGTCCATTACCGTTGGCAAGATCAAGCAAGAGATCAGCTGGATTAACAGTGACACATGTGGAGAAGCCAACAGAAGAGAAGTAGTCCAAGGCAGTTGAAGCAGGACCATAATAGATGGGGCAGCCTTCAGAGAGCAAGACCACCTTGTCAAACATATAGTAGAGCCTACTAGAGGGTTGGTGAATAGTGGTGATAACAGTTCTACCCCCACTAGCGAGGCGCTTGATTGTGTTGAGGATTCTTTGTGCTGTGGTGGAATCCAAGCCTGAAGTAGGCTCATCCAGCAACAGGAGGCTTGGGTTGATGAGCATTTCTTGGCCTATGCTCACTCTTTTCTTCTCTCCACCTGATATTCCTCTAAAAAGTGGGCCACCTATCATGCTGCTCCTGCAACGAGTCAGTCCTAGCTCAGTGATCACTCTCTCTACATGCTGAACTTTTTCATCTCTGGTCAAGCTGTTGGGCAGCCTTAAAAGTGCAGTGAACACTAGAGTTTCAGTGACAGTTAGGTGAGGGTATAGCACATCATCCTGAGCCACAAAACCTGTTCTTCTCTTCATGGTACCAGAGAAAGGTTGGCCGTTGTACGTGATCTTACCAGATAGTTTGCCGCTGAGCCGGCCTCCAAGTGCTGTGAGAAGTGTGGTTTTGCCACTCCCTGATGGCCCCAACATAGCTAGTATTTCTCCTGGACACACCACACCAGTGATTCCGTTCAGTATGGTCTTCTCCTTGCAAGTCCATGTACTGCCCCAGCATCCTCCTTTCTGCTCTAGTTTAACTTTGTACACCAGTTCCTCAAACTGCAAACCAACACACAAGAGATTAGCAACTGCGTATTTATCATCAATGTATGCATAGAATCAATGCAAGTGTGTTATATGAGTAGTATAGGCGCTCATATCACCTTGAGAGTTATAGGGTACATAATGAGTTTTGGAAAAGGTTGTTGTTGTTCATTGGTGTGCATGGGATGAGAAAGGACCGTTGAGCTAGGGGGTTCAGTCATCTCTGGGGGTCCTTCCACAGAGTGATGACTATTACAGTATTCTGGTTTTGGTGCTATGCAATTCTGTGGCATGGCTAGAGAAGTAAGGGATTCTCAGTGTTTTGGTGAAAATAGTGGTGATAGGGAGTGGTGAGGGGTGGTGAGGATTGAGAACTGAGAGAAGTTAATATGTTGCTTTTAACTTGATGTTCCAATGTGTAGCTAGGAGCAAGGCATGAATATATAGCAAGGACTAGGATGTGCACTGTGTGCCAAGCCCGTATATAGGCCACCCTTGGATGGTGGAATCCCACCTTTTTATCTCAAATTATTCTATCACGACCAAGCTCACCAAAAAACTTAGAAATTCTGAACCGTTGCTTAAGATCATTCTTGCCTTTTCCATTTCTAACACATTTTTTTTTCACGATCTACCTTTATTAATTTCACTGTTTTCTAATTCTAAACCTCCTGATTGAAACAACATTTATACAACAGTAGCTAGTTGATCCAAGGAACAACACATGCATACGAAAAGATCATAACTCAACAAGGAAAACCGGTTTCCACTTCTATCAAAAGTTCAATACTTTTTCCCCTTTGGGTTTTACATCAATATTTTTCACTAGGCCATGAAGTGATGTGGGTAAAAATTCAAGCCACAATCACAAACAATAAAATAAGAACAGAAATCCGGTCACGCAAACAAAAAGATGAATACAGAGTTGCTGCATCACCTTTTTCATTTCTAGTGATATTAGAGGGATTTTTGTTATCATATTCATGCAAATAAAAGGAAATGCCTGTACCTCCTGTTGTGACAACGATAGTATTTTTGTTTCGTAACTATGTACGTGCTCATAAGTTTTGAAGCAAGTGGGTCTCTTTAATGCTTTGTGATATTACCCTCGAGATTTTTAGCTATCTGTTGGATATGCTTTGTTCATTTTACGCTACCATTCTTTTCACGTTCAAGATGATTGTACTGTGCATACTAGGTTGTGAACATGTGAAAATAGAAAGCACTCAACATTTGAATACTGCTACAATAGAGTGTGACCATGATGGCTCTTCCACCATTTCAACAATGGACAAACAAATTCAGTTGAACAAGCACTAAACCATGGTGAATAGTCCTTTGTACATTTGTGGCAGTCTTTTTAACATTCTTAGTTCTAATCTTTTTGCCAATCTCCTTTCCTTTTCTTAGGAAATACTGCATACTGTCATATCCCCTTCTCAAAAAACTAATTTGCAAACTCAACATTGTTATGAGGCATGACCATGAACTCTTAAAGATTAATTTAAACTTGAGGCTGAACAAGTTTTTGAAGTAAGATCCAAACCCAATATCTAATTTCTCTAAAGTAAACATTTTTTTGGTTAAGCCTCTTCGTACCTGAAATATGCTCTATCTTTCTGGAATCTGATTACTGATATGCCCTCTAGAGGTAAAACATGAAAACCATTACAGAGGCCACTGTACTATTGATCAGAAATTTCAATTGATTGCCTTCATATATGTCTTACATATGAAGACTAGAATCTATAACTACATTACAGTTAATGACATTTCTCTCTGCATGGATTTTTATTTCTTATTCAGTTATTTCTGAGCCTCTAAAAGATTTGTATGAGGAAGATTATAAGCACAAGAGATGGTACATTATCACCTATTGACGTGGGAAAGAGAAGAAATATCTTTTTAAGGATCATGACATCTGTGGTTAGTCTGTCATTTTTCTCAACCGCTTACAAATAATCATGGAATTTAACATCTTTTTAGAATATGAATGGATGAGAATTTTGGTTGTTTTTCATTTAAATTTTTTCGTTTACAATGCTATTATTATTGTTATTATCATTTGGTACGTTTTGAGGACAACGACATGATTTTGTCTCCCCCATGTGCTTGGTGTTAGTTATGGTCAAGCAGTGAGTAAAAGAACCCTCCAAAATGAAACCAAAAGTGCGTTATATTCTCTTGCCTCTTTACTCTGCATGTGATAGCCATCCATCGGAAAAAAAAAAGAGAGAGAGAAGAAAATCAAACAATTTTTTCAAAACTTTTAATTCCTCATTCCCATGACAACTCTCTTTGCCCTGCAAGTTTTGGCTGAACAGTTGTCATGTGTCTGATGCAATAGAAGTTGATAATAAAGTTGGATGCCTCACAGTGAAAACTTTACATTCCTCGAAGTAGAAGAAGCAAGAATAAATTCAAAAGAATGAAGAACAGGAAAAAGGTACGTGAGGATTTTACCAAGATCATTAAACTTGTCTAGCTATGTACTACTTTATTTTGGATGATGGTAAATGTAAAGGTGAAATTAATGGTGCATTACTTTGCAAAGCTAAGTGATTCCTACATGAATATATATTCCCTCTAGCAACATGGTATTGATTATCTATCTAGCACTGTTATTTTCAACATTCGTATCACCGAAATTCGATATGACTGTTTTTATTATATCATTCTGTGTTATCATATCAGTGGTGTTCAGTTAAAAGGCAAGGGAAGTGAAGTTAGATGCTAAGCAAGGTGTTTACTATTCACCCCTTTCCTCTTTTAATCTAATACTTTCCATTTAATCTGAATGAGAGGAATGATTAAAGGTTGAACCCATCAATCAGATTCCAATTTCTGTCCATAAAAATAATTTATTTTTTCTTTTGGTAGAGCACTCAGATAAATGGTATCTATAATGGGTCCGGTGGGAGGGTACCTTTTCAGTGTGGAACACTTAGAGCATTGGCTTCTTCACACTAAGTGCGCATATATATGTGTTTTCTGTCGTCAACTTGTGTATTAATTTATGTGTATAGATATGCATATATAATTAATTAACCCCTTTTTTTTCCCTTCTTTCTTCCACTTGGAGACCCCTTGCTTTTTCACATATTCTCATTCATTCCCTCTCCTTTCATTTTCACATTTCTTCTGCATAATTAACTCTTAGACTTAGCCCTGCACTGCATGGATTCCCTTGTTTATTTTTCTGGTATATCTGCCCTTAACACAAACCACACAAGCCGTCAATTTGAACCTTCTTGAACCAAATTTTATACACAACGTGGAATATTTATGAATTTCCATTTGGAATGTCCTCCTTTTACATCAAGGGGATTATATTATTATGATAAGATTCATAAGATAAGTGTCTTGTGTTAGTACCTTTGCCTATTAATTGTAAAGTCCATTCCATTCTGATGTAAACAAAAATATATTCTATTATCTTGTTTCATAACGGATAATAATAAATTGGTTCACCACTACTGTGTCATTTGACTATGCTTATTCCATAACTTTGATTGAGATGGGGACTCATAATCCATGGAACACTCTCGTGTACATATCCCACAGATTTTTATGGGGAACAGATATCAAATTTCACCAACACATTTGCCACACCATTCTCTGTTTTAACGTGTAAACAAAATGCATAATGCACAGTGAATTTACTGTGTAGCATGCCTCACATTTCACTGTCGGAGAAGATTCCATGATAGACAGGGAAAGAGTTGAAATTGTTTGCATAATGTGTAACTTTATAGTTAATGTTGTTTTCATTGTGAATTAACACAATAATTATAAATTCTATGCATTATTCAATGCTCCATAATGTAATGAATGATTAAGAACATAAAGTTTGGACTTAGAATTATAAATTGTTCAATGCATATCTTACATATATCTTGATTTTTAATGGTTATTAGTTCAATCTCAGAGTTTAAGTTCAGTGAATTCTTTTAGAGCTAATGTTAAGTTTCAAGGAATTAATAACCAGACCCACATACACCAATATGATTAGTAAACTGTGGCACGTGTTAAAGTTCATTCCCCTTCTTACCAATGCACTAATTTTACTTTTTAATGTTTTTAATTGAGAATGACTTGTTTGCGTCTAAGAACTAACTATTATGATTTATTGAGTCAAACATGTTCTTTATTCTTCATAAATAGGTGAGCTTTAAAGATATGAATTTCTTTTCCTACTTTTATGTGATTTTTATTAGTTGTTTAAGTCTTCAACAAATGACTATTTCACGTTGTGAAAGTTAAAGACAAAATATAATAATTTAAATTTTTTTGAGGGAGGAAGTTGAAAGGAAAAATATGTTATAAAAACCATTACCGAAATTCGTTTATTTTATGATAACTAAAAATATTAGTTTTAATGATTAAAAAATAAATATTTTTAATAAAGATAAAATATAAATTCACTTGTTAGAAATATCATATTAAGTTTTTTATTTCTTTTATTTTACAAGCTAAGTTAGCCTTATCAGAGGTTCAATTTATTGGTGGATTGATACTATTTTCTTATTCAAGCTCAAGCTTACTTTCACAGAGCCACTATTTAGCCCTGTATTACATTTTTTTTTGTAGTCTTGTATTACTTTTAGGTTAAAGTTTATAATTTAGTAAAAAAAATACGTATATTTAGTTGTGTTAAATATTTAGTTTTCCGTAAGAGCATATTTATAATGAAATTAATAGTTTTATCTTTGAGCTCTCGGTGTAATTTCTTAAATAAGTGAAAACTCCAATTCAATTACTTACCAAACAAGCCAAAAAAATATTACCCTGATTATAATGACTGTGTAGTTAAAAGTATATTTGTTTTTCACTTTTTTTTTTTAATAAGATTATTTTCCAATTATATTTATTTTAACAATTATACTATTTATGATATTTATTTTATTATATTAGCATTAGATTTTAAGAAATTGATATTGTTAACGATACTTTTTTACATTACTCTGTTTTCCAATTATTATATTAATTAACATTGTATCTATCGACGGGAATCTAACAAAAAAATAGTTGTTAACTTTATCGGTTTATTTAATAGCTTAGTTACCAAATGATAAGTCATTATTTTATCATATGTTCATATTACTCAATTTAATAGGAATTTAACTTTAGTTTTTATTTTTTATTGATATTTATCTTTAAGTGTGAAAAAATAGTAAACATTATAAAAAAATGATTGAATCTAAACATTTTTTTTAAATATAATTGGATGATCGTCATTCAAATCATAGTTTTATATATCAAATAATTTGTTAATAGTTTCTTTTGAAATTCAAATTTCGTTTACAACTTAAAACTTTTAACAAATTTATTTTAGTAGATTGTTTTCTAAAATTAATCTTATTAATTATTTTTTCTTCTTAAATTAAGATGGATAAATAATAATATGTAAAGTCAAAGAAATATTGAGAGAAAAGAAATACATGTTATATTTTATATTGATTTGACTAAGGAGACTATATCCAATTATCAATTAATAGTTTGATTTTTATTAGGCTCTGTAAATTATAATATTATTTAAAATTGTAGTAATTTTTAATTGATCTCTTAATTATTATCTTTTTAAATTATAGTTATTCTTAAATAATTTCTTTTTCATTATAGTAGTCATTTTTAACTTAACTCAAATATTTTTTTAACAAGTCATTCATGACGAATATTTTAAGTTAAATAATCAATCTTAATTAATATAAAATATTATGTGAAATATGATAAATAGATCATTTGATTTTAATTATTAGAAGAAGATTACGTCTTTCAATGATCATAAACAAATATATGATATAATTTTTTTATTAGTGTATCCCTTACAATTATTTAGATACAAACACATTATCGAACTTTTAGTATAATTTTTTAAATAAATGGATTTTTCACATTTATATAAGCATAATAATACTTATACAATTAACCCTCTAATATAATTTTATCTATATATTTCTATCAAATTATTTAAGAAAACTAAACAAAAGTTGAAAAGAAAAATACAAAATTAACTAGTTATTTAAGAAAACAAAACATACTAAACAAAAGTTTAAAAAGAAAAGTACAAAATTAACAAATACTCCAATTTGTAAAAGTCAACCATTATCTACCAACTTGTCAACTTGTCCACTTTTAAATGTTTTCACCTTTATTTACCCTTACTATACAAATATGATTTATCATAGAATAATCAAGTAAACTTTCACATATTCTTAAATTTTACCATAATGTTAATTTTATATCTTCGACTCCACGTGACCAATGCAATGTATCTTACACGTCAACTTCAACTTCAACGTCAACATCAAGTTAAAATTTATTATGATCCGCATAAAAAAACCATATTTATCTTAAACTTTTCATACAGAATACTATAAATTTTTATTAGAACAATATTTAAAATTTGAAATTTCTTATTATTTTCCATTCGTCTCACTATTATTTGTTTAGATAAGAAACATTCTCTTATTATTTGATTTCCTGCAGTCAGTATTGGAAGAACTATATCCTAACTCTCTTAAACTTTTTACTAATATTTTATTTTGCTTTGTTATCTTTTCTGGTTTATTCTTCTTCCAATAACTATTTACACGACAAAGTCTCAACGATGATAACTTTGTGAATTGATAATTGATCAATGTAATATATATATATATATATATATATATATATATATATATATATATATATATATATATTAAACTCACTCTTTTTTTTTTTATCTCACATGTTTTAAATTTTTATCTTTCACTGTAATGAGCTTTAATATAAAA
>Ga0099825_1001846_pt1 | contig 27549 bp, 8 predicted proteins | sample SiratroredBW_FD_76838 | JGI IMG/M metagenome (GOLD analysis project Ga0099825, IMG submission 76838) | Root nodule microbial communities of legume samples collected from California, USA - Siratro red BW | ecosystem: Host-associated > Plants > Roots > Nodule | place: USA: California | collected...
TATTTATCTAATTACACAACACCCAATTTTTATTTTCTTAATTTTAAAAAAAAATTACATACATATCTAAAATAAAAAAATTTTTTTTCCAAAAATTCCCCACACTTTTATCAAAATAAAAAAAAAAAAAAAAAAGTCCTTTTTACTTACCTTCACTATTGATGATTTTTAATATTCCAAAGAAATTATAAAATGTCTCTTAAAATTGACCATCATTTTTTTAAAGAAGTTTGTCTTATGTTAGCGACCAAAAGAATAATAATTATTTATAATTAATTATATATAATTGATTGATTATATGAATGATATATATATATATATATATATATATATATATATTAATTTTTAATTAAATAGTTTTTATTTTCACTTCTTTTATTTTTTTTTCTCATCTACCAACTTTCGTTTTTATTTCCTTTTTCTTCAGACAAAACACTAATCACCCCTTCATTGAGGTTAAACTAAAAATTACTTTAAGTTAATGTTTGTATTTGACTATTCGATTTGGAATTCAGCAGTAACCTCCCATGTTGGCTAATCCAACCACGATAATTAGGTTTCTGACCACACATGACACAGTCACATAGAAAAATTTATTCTTTTATTTTTTAAAAACAAAAACACCATTTTAAATCCTTATCAACATCATGTCATGACACACGGGACAATATAAAATTAAGAATTGGTATTCACATCTTATCCTTAAAAAACCATTTCATTTCATAATAGCAGGAACAAAATTTGGGAAAGGCCAAAAAACATCTCCTTGTTTCTTTCTCCTTTTTTAGTGGGTTTCCCTTTTTTTTTCTTCCTCTTCAAAACATAATCAGTTATTATAAATTCCCTTTTATTTGATACACAAAAATGGCAAAGATGGAATACTTTTAGATTTTATTATAATTTGTTGAGAATTTGAAAAATGGATGATTAACAAAGAAGAAAAGTCCATAGTCAACAGGATCTGTGCAATGATATTCCCTTACCCCTCTGTCCCTTTTATAATTAGATGAGCTCATATTTTTAATATCACAAAAAAGCAAAATTGAAATATTTCAAATAAAATCAACAAAAGAGAAAATTGAAAAGAGAAGAAAAAGCAGAAAAAGTTGAAACATTTACTTCTTATACAATACAAGAGGTCATGTACAGAGACCTTCTCTTCTCCCTTTCTCTCTCAACATTCAACCTTCTTTTCTTTCCCCTTTTCACAACCATTTCTGAGATTCTTTCTCTAGTCTTCTCTTATTGCACAATTCCCACTTACATCAATCTTTCAGTTGTTGCAAGATTGTTTATGTGAAATTTCTTTAAGAACTGTAAAAGGACAAAACTTTTCTGGGTTTATTGGTTCCTGCTTTAATTTTTCTTTCTGCAAACTATCATTTCTGGGTTTTCCTATAAAAGTAAGCATTTATACATAACTATTGTCTTTTTCAGGAAAAAAAAACATTTTTTTATTAATTTTTTTGTCAAAGATATAATTTTTTTCTTATTTTCCTGCAATTTTTTCTTCATATCTTTTAATTAATCTGCGGGAAAGATTGATACATGGGGAAACAAGGTCCTTGCTATCACTGTGGAGTTACAAGTGAGTTCTTGTTTCTCCAATATATAATATTTTGTTTTTTTGTTTTGTTTTTACAAAGAATTTATCTATTTGCGAATTGAAATGTGTTGAGGGAATAGATTGTGTTCAATATAAACTATTAAGAAATTATGTGTTCTGTGTGATAGTCTGGATATATATGAATTAGAAAGAATACAACTGTTCTGTTCTTCATAGTATTTGTAATTGGAAGTTGTGAAAAATTATGTTTGTTTCCTATTTATATGTGTTTTTTACTCTTTTATTGCTACTTGTTCCCCTATCTATATTCCAAATCCGAGTCCATGTAAATGTTGCAAAATTAAGTTTAGTGTTCATTGAATGTGGGACTTCTTAATAGGAACAACACTCACTACTTTTAAGGTCTTTATCAAAGAGTCAACCCACAGTTCATGTCTTACTACATGGATGGTAATAAGATAAGGGAATCATGCGTTTTTAAAATGCCAGTAGTTAATTCATTCATGTATTTGGAAAGACTTTTACAAAACTGTGTTCATTTCCTCTTCAAAGCAGTTTTTCACTGTGCCAGAGGATATTGGAAGCATTGCATTCATCTCCTCCCTTGCCTTCTGATGAATAATCATTACTTGTGCCTCTTCATCAATTTCTTTTGAATTATCTTCAATTTGAAACTATCAATTTTGTTTGCAAAATTTATTGGTTATCAACTTAATAGAACCAATCCTGCAACTTAGGACTTGAAGGTTTTCATTGTTTTGCTTATAGTTCCAATGGACTTTCAAAGTTTTGCAACTGGTTTTTTGCTCAGTTCTCTAGCACTGTGTTTGCACAAAGTACAATGTTTTCAGTCCTTAAAAGACGGGAATGTGCCATTTAACTTTGTTCTATATGTGAGACTATGCAGTTACAGTCAGTAACTTCAGTTAAACTGCAATAGTGATGCCTTAGCACTCTCATTTCTGTTTGTTTAACTAAAAACTGATGAACCTTGAAGCTTTTGTTGAGTTCAGGTTTCTAGTATATGAAGTTTAAGCTATTTCTCAATATCTAACCTGACTTGTATTTTTTGTAATATGAATCATGAATTGGATTGTTAGTAAAATATGAATGTGTGGCTGTTAGTAGTCTATCCAATCTGATTTACATCTCTATTCTTGATTACAAGGGCTCTAAATTTTTGTAGGTTTCTGACAATTGAGCATTGCAACAGGCACACCACTCTGGCGCAATGGACCACCTGAGAAGCCAGTACTATGCAATGCATGCGGGTCTCGGTGGAGGACAAAGGGAACTCTTGCAAATTATACCCCTTTACATGCTCGAACAGAACCTGATGCTTGTGGAGATCAAAGGGTTTCCAGGGTGAAGAGTATATCAAATAAGAAGAGAGAAGTGACATTGCTCAAACAAAACAATAACCATGATAATGTAAGCAACCAGGGATCTGGAGGGTTTGCACCTGATTACAACCAGGGATGCCAAATCTTAGTAGATGAAGATGTAAGCAACCGATCAAGTTCAGGATCAGCTATCTCTAACTCAGAGAGCTGTGCACAATTTGGTGTCATGGATGCTTGTGATCTGACAGGTTGGATTAAGATCTTCATAACTATTATTGGTTTTATTGCCTGTCCAGATTTATGTTAGCACAATCAAGTAGTGAATAATGGAGTGAGGAAAAATGAATAAAGGATTAGATTTTGGAAATGGTTTCATAGTTGTTGGTTTTCTGGAAGAAAAACAAGTGAACTTTGCTGACAAAAATCATTGATGTAATTTAGATATTTTACTACCAGAAGCTCTAATTATAACATTTGTAGTGGCAAGTTCTATATTTAAACATGGATTATCTTTTTCTCTTTGTTAGTGTATAATTGTTAGTGTATAACAATATATAATACTTTTTCTCCTAATAATAGAATGTGATGTCTCACATTTATGCTTCATCTGTCTAGTTCGTTATTAATTGACTTCAATCAAGAATTTCTACTTGTGTGTTACTATGCAAAACATATAATCTCCTTCATACAAAACAGGTAACACTTTGTCTTTTTCTTTTATGAAAACACGTAATTGTAATATAGATATTCTGGTTAATTTAGGTCCTGCTCAGTCAGTGGTTTGGGATGCCATGGTGCCTTCAAAAAAGAGGACATGTGTTGGCCGTCCAAAGCCTTCTTCTGTTGAGAAGCTAACTAAAGATTTATGTACTATTCTTCATGAACAACAATCTTATTTTTCTGCATCTTCTGAAGAAGATCTTCTTTTTGAAAGTGAAACACCAATGGTCTCTGTTGAGATAGGACATGGAAGCATTCTCATCAGGCATCCTAGCTCTATAGTCCGTGAAGAAGAGTCTGAGGCTAGTTCTTTTTCAGTTGATAATAAACAATGCCCAACGAGTGAGGCATATTCTTATGTTGGTCCCATTCTAATGCATAAGGATTCTAGTTACTTGAAGCCATCATGTCTGGAAGTTGAAAAGATCGTGAACTATACCGGCTTAGGAAGGCAGCTGGAGCAACATAGAAGGCACGCTTTCGCAAACTCATTTATGGCATACTTTGCAGACAGCTATGATTGTGTATCATTAATTAATGTGACAAAAGAATCTGTTATAGTGTTACACTAAGCAGCACATTTTATTTGTTTCTGCCAAACAAAGTCTGTTGTTCTGTATGTACGTTAGAAATTTTCCTTGTGCATGTCATGAACTTGTAGAAATTGTTTTGAAAGGAAACAAACGTACTCTGTCAACATTAATGTTTCTGTTTTTTAAATTTCAGTGAAAAGTCTCAACTTGAAAGAGTACAAATCCTTGGCAATCATGAATCACCGCTGTGCTCTATAGATTTAAATGTAAGTTACATAGCCCTTCCCATTGTTTTTTGGCCCACATTGACAAAAAATGCTCATATCCATGTTTGCGTTAACCAATTGGACATGGTTTTACATCAGTGGTGGGTCTTGAATTTTTAGCACTGTTTTTTGATAGTCTTTTGAATCGTTTTCTTATATTCTTTACTCATATAACTACAAAGCAATCAGGCAGGATAACACTTTGATTCAAGATTTTTTAGAACAGTCAATATTTCCTCAAGCAATTAGTTTAGTCTAGTATTCTCACCTTGGTCAGCATAAATATTTATTAATTATTAATAATACATTATTGGGTAAGGATGTAGGGCGTCAAATATGTATAATTGTTGAGTACTTAATGTAATTGGTGTTATGTCTGGTTAGGATATAGTAAACTATGAAGAGTTTTTGAGAATCTTGACAAATGAAGAGCAACAACAGTTACTGAAGTTACTTCCTGTGCTTGATACTGCTAAACTTCCTGATAGGTTGGAATTCTACTCTTTCATTTGTATTCCTGTGTTTTTCTCAAAGGATATATTATAAAAGTGATGATGTACAGTGCATTACATAAATATAATTGAAAAATGTTGAGAGTTAAGACTGAGACCATTAATATTGACAACTTGTGTGTTGCTGTGTGTGCAGCCTTAAAGTCATGTTCAATAGTTCTCAATTCAAGGAGAACTTAACTTATTTTCAGCAGCTTCTTGCGGAAGGAGTTTTTGACATCTCTTTGTTGGGGGCAAAACCTGAAGACTGCAAGACTTTGAAAAGACTTGCAATATCCAATCTGTTAAAGTCAAAATGGGTAGAACACTATAATTTTCTCAAGGTTTGTAAAATGTACTAATTTTTTTATGTCACCAATAGATATGTTGATACTTAAAAGATGTTACATCTTTCTATGGATGCAGAAATGTAAAATCAAAGCCGGCAAATTTGATTCTTTTGGATCTGCTGGTACAGCATCAACTAATGTTTCAAACAAGAGAACACGTGACAACAGAAATCAAAACTTTCCAGGTTAGCTGAAAATCTGATACAGAAAAGCAAGAAAAAACGTTTCATTTATTTTCTCCCTAGTGTGTTGAATAATGGTGTGATTATTGTGTATACCTTGTACAGACCAGGGGTTTTTTGATAGAGGGAAATGGAGTGGTTAAATTTGGACCCTCTCCCCAGAGAAGTTCAGTTTTTCATAAATTCAGATGGGTTGAATGAATTTTTTCCTCTAGCTCCTTGCAAGTTCAAAAGTCATAGATTTAGAATTATAAATTTTGGTTGATAACTTATAACTATATTTGCTGGAACACTGAAAAATGTTAGTAGTATTTAATTTGTGCTATTTGTTAGGAAATCTCACATCAACTGTCTCAATTCTTGGAATGAGACATATATTTGTTGGGTGATTTCACCTAATGCCAATTAATTTTAAGTTGAAATCTGACATGACATTAGAGCCTATCTATAACTCATTTTGGTAAATCATCTAATAAACTCGCTTGGCTTAAACATTTATGGAAGGGGGGTGTTGGATAAGAGTTTCTATATTTAAGTTTTTATATTGCCATGCAATAAGAAGTAATTCTTTGTATTAATTGAGTGGTTAATATATAATTTTTCTTTTACTGTTGACGGTTTGTCATTGAATGATAGTGTAAAAAACTATTACATTGCATTGAAAGGATTGAATAATGTTTTGCTTTTAGAAAATTGTGTTACTGATATTAACTGGTTAAACACACAGTTGGTTATGACTTCTTTTTATAATTTAAGCAAGCAATAATCCTTAAAACTCATTGCAAATTTCAGAATTGAATACAGAAATGAGGAGCCCCAAAAGAATGAACACAAAGGGTGGCTGTGAGGGCAAAGAGGCTGTAGAAGATGGTGCATGCTATAGTCCAAAAAGTCTATTCGCTTTGCCTCCTGATGCTGGTTCACTCATGCTTGGTTCTTTAAACTTTGTGGAGGAGATTGGGGACCAGGATCTGCTGCTAGAGGTGCCATCTAACACTTCTTTTCCCCAGGCAGAGCTCTTGCACCCAAGTGCTCAAGCCAGCACTAGTAGTAGCTCAGTCTACTCACATCTTATTCATCATTAAGCACACACACTCTTTACAAGGTCATTTGGATGGTTGAGTTTGGAGCTTATTTTAATCTCAAACACGTGATGGTTGTGCTTTTGTTTACTTGCAAGTTGCAACCTTCTTTAGCTTGGATTGCCAACTTTGAAAGTTGGGTGGGTTTATTTTTGTATAGGTTGGTATAAGATTGTAACATATAGCATGAAATGAGGAGGGGTTATATAATAATATCCAGGGCTTTTGTGTAGCTTTTGTTTTGGGAATAATTTTGCCATTTTTTTATACATCAACTCAAATAAAATGAGAACACAACATTATGGGAGGTGTGTGGAGGAACTGAACAATCATAGGATCTAAAGTTAAGTTTCAGAGTGTGACACCCCATACCCGACATTCTAAACGTGCATTTGATTTGATGCATTGCTTTGTCGAATGCTTAATCGTAATGGAGGAAGCAAAATGAGTTTATGGGTCCAGAGAAGTATTTGGCAGTGGTAGTATGTCAGAGGTCAGTTTACGAAATTACCCTAAAATTTTTTTGAAGTAAATTCTTTGTTTGGGTCGAAATTTGGACTGAGAAAGCGGAGATAAATGAATACATATATTGCAAGTGATTTGAGTTATTGATGTGATAAAAAAAAACTGTAAAATAATTTTTAGAAATATAAATTAAAAGTAAAATAAATTTTAAAGTAAAATTAAAATAAGTTTTAAATTAAAAATCATTATAAAAAATATATTTAAAATATTAATTTTAATATTTTCACAAAATATTAATATTTACATTATTTCATTATTTTAGTTACTCATTTTATTATAATATTCATATTTTTAAAGTTTTTTTAGATTATTTAATTTAAAAGTCTTTTATATTAAACAATTTATCTATAAAAGATTATCTAACTATCTACGAATGAAAGATTATTGATGATTTAGTTACGGATATTATCTTATGGTCTGCCTATAAAAGATTACATTATTTAAGGATTTATGTACAAAAGATTGTGACGATTTGATGATTAACATACATTAAATTATTTGACGATCCACGTACAAAAGATTATTCGATGACTCATATATAGAAGATTATCGGATAATTTAACTACAAAAAATTATCTGACTATGATCCATCTATAGAAGATTATCTGATTATCGGATAATTTAATTACAGAAATTATCTGACTATGATCTATTTATAAACGATTAGCTGACTATCCACGTACATTATCTGATGATCTACCCACACAAGCTTCTAACAATCCACGTACACTATTTGATGATTCACGTACACAAGATTATCTGACCCACCTGTGAAAGATTGTTTGACAAATTCATGTATGAAAGATTATCGACGATCCATGTATCTCCATCTACAGAAGATTATCTGACTATCTGACGATCCATGTATGTATATAAGATATATTGACAATTCACTTACAGAAGATCTATTGACAATCCACATACAGAAGATTATCTGACGATCTCCCTAAAGAAGATCTATCTCAAGTTAGGAAAAACATAAATATGATTATAATGAGTATTAAATAAATAAATGTAATATTAAGTAAGTACTCCCTTAATAACAAAATACTATATCTAAAAATATTTGGACCTAATCAATATTATTATCTTATGTACACGGTTGTGTCTCGTAGCAGAAATCAATTTTTTTTATACGGTTACAATATTGTGAATGAATAAAATTATATTTGATGTTACATTATTATTTTTATTTAATATTATTTTTCTATACACTTAAGTTTGAATAATATAATTAATATATATATATATATATATATATATATATATATATATATATTGAAAATATATTTATAGATTATACAACATATATACAATTACACAATAAAAAAAAGTTCAAAATAATTTATAATACCATTTTAATTAAACAATATGAAATTATAGCAAATCAACCAATCTTTTTTAGCTTTGTATATAATTTATATGAAGGAAAAAATCATGTGGATGAAAAAAAATAAAATAATTCGTGTTAGCATAAAGCTTACTATCATACCAACTCCAGCCCTTTACACTGTAAGTACCATCCTGAAATACTATGCTCACACTCACTAACCTTGAACAAACAGGCACAAATCTCTTAATTATATTTTAAAAATTTAACTAATCAAGGAGAATCTTAAACAAGCTATTAAATCTAATTATCACCTTTCAATAATTATCAAACACTTAGCATTACACTGTACAATAAAAATATCTTAAATATAAAGCACCATATTAAAATCATCACCAAATTAAAATTAATTAATTTAAAACATTAAAACTAATTATTTCAAATTCTTAACAAATAAATATTTTAAAAGATTAAAATATATTAAAAAATACTTATCTTTAACATATTTTTAATTCTTTTATTGAAAATAAAATCTTTATTATACCTTTCATTTCTAAATTTATTTAAACATTGTTATAAAAAGCGAAATTAAATAATTTAAATAACATCTTCAAAAATATTTATTGAAAATGAAAAATATTAAAAATAATGAACAAAATCATAAGGGATCTACCTCTTTATCATTATCACAGTATTAATGATTTTAATTCAATGATGATTTTTTTAAAAATTACCCTTAAAAATTTATTAACACATAAATTGTATATACAATATTAAAATTACTTAATATATAAATTAAAAAATGTAATCTAGATATTCAAAATAATATTAAAATAAAATATAACTGTAAGAATGACTATATTGATTTTTTTTATATGAAAATTTTCATGACCTTTCAGTTAAGAAAGCCATGTGCCATTTTAATTCCATCCTTCTTAAACAAAATCAGAAATTATTAAATATTTAAAACCTTTCAAAAATATATAAGAAAAATACATTTAGGTACACAACATACTACATAGAAACACCACCAATATAAATATGTCATCTACAAAGACTCTTAGCATTCTTAATCATCTGTGTGTGTCTTCTCTCTGAAAGGGTTCTCTATGTAACCACTTTATTTCACACAACCTTTGTTTTTGATCTTGTTCTCTTTGTTCTTCTGTCGATTTCAATTTCATTGTTTCAGGAGGATATCAGAATTCGGAACTGCAGCAGCTTGCTGATTGTTGGGTTCTCTTCGCCCACACTCACAGGGAATTTTGTCTAAGGTAATCCTTATATCATAGCATTCATCTATTTGCCTTCTGTTCCTCTTTCTCTATCTTTATGCCTCATTTCTTGATCCTTTCTTGATTCTTGATCTCTTTATCCGCATTAGATTATAGGGTTTTACTTTAACCCCTTTGGAAGGGAAAAAAACGTACCTCGGGATTGAAAGTACATTGCAGCAGTGATGAATGATGTTCAATTACAATTTCACGCCATTTGTTTTGGACGAACAGGTTATGTGCATGAGTGTATTTGACATGGACATAACCTTGGGAGGGAGGGGTATTGCGGAAAAGTATCACGGTTGGTTATGGTCTTTGTTGTGACTAATCGATGCTCCTCTAAAGAATTAAAATGGTCTTTGTTGTGGCTAATCGATCATCCTCTAAAGAACTAAAGCACTGAGGCGATGTCAGTTCCGGATTGGAGGGCCTTTCTTGCGCAAGTGAGATGTGAATATCAATAGCGCCTTAGCAGGGTATTGTGTTATTAATGAAATGAAAGGGGAAATGTAGCTATTCATATGATAAGATAAGTCATGCTATCTACAGAGAAGTTCAAAGAAAGAAGAAGAAATTAAGCCACATCTTCTCTTTTGTCACTATGTTTTCATGCCTTAATCCCTTTTTAGCCCACACAAAATTGTGCAACTTGGAGTTAGTTGTCTTTTCTCCAGCACTTTCCTTCTTTCTGCAGAAACATGTCAGTTAGGGCATACCAGAATTTCTTTGGTTGTTATTTTCTACTTTGCCTCTGTTCCAGTTGGTCTCATAACGCTACTCTCTCTCTCTCTCTCTGTTGTTGGTCTCATAACACGACTCTCTCTCTGTTGTTTTGTTTACATTTTTTTTATTATAAGAGTGTCTGGGGAGTGTGTAGTCAAGAATAAGTGTTGGTTCTCTCTTTTTACTTGTGTTCAAGGTTGTTAGGGAGTTGATGTTATTTTTTATTCATGAAGTTGCTGAGAAGTGTCCAACACATCATGACGGCATGATATGTCCAACAAGTGTTTGACTTCTCACAGACTTTTCTATAGATGTGTCCATGCTTCCTAAAGCACCTTGTTTAGATTTTTCTGAAAGATCATTTTACTCTTTAATCCTTTCTATGAAAGTTATGATTGGTTGTTAATCTATATGGAAATATTCACTGCTTTCTTTTTTCCAATTTGAAGACTTTTCAACAATGCACGTGATTTTTTCTATCTCTTGTTGAGAGAATGGGAGTTTGAAGTTTGTGCTCAATCTAAAGTCATCGAGGGAAATGACAACACAAGAAAATGATGGTCATTCGAAAGAAGGAAGATATGACTCATTGAAGGAAGATGGGCACACTTTCCTTGTTAGGCTGCCAGTTTATAAGCGGCGTAAAGTTTCTGCCATTCGTGATTTCCCCGATGGATGTGGACCATGTGCTTCAAGCATTGATGAAGTATCAAATATAAATACTGCAGATTGTGGTTCTGTTAATGGTACAATTGTTGAGGTTAAGAACGGTGAACATTTAGCAGGTGTGAAAACTTCCACCTCTGAAAATGATGGTCAGCATTCTGAGGCAAAAGATATGCTTTTTACGGAGACTCTTGGCCTAACAGCTGACAGTGGTTTGGATAAGGACAACCCTGTGGTCTCGTCTTATCACGTGGATGGATCTACTGCTGAAGATAAACCGGAAATAGTGACTTTTAGCCAAACCACTGATTGTGGATCTACTGCTGAAGATAAAACGGGAATAGTGACTACTAGCCAAACCACTGATTGTGGTTTGAACCAGGAAAGGCCTGGAGACTCATCTCATAGAGTTGATGGATATATTGCCGAAGACGAAGCTGCAAAAGTGACTCTTGGTCGAACAACTGATTTTAGTTTGAATCAGGAAAACCCTGTGGTCTCATCTCATCAAGTGGATGGCTCTACTCCAGAAGATAACCCTGCACAAGTGAAGCTTGGCCGAACAAAGGACTACAGTTTGAATCTGGAAGAACCTGAGGTCTCATCACATCAAGTGAATGGGTCTATTGCAGAAGATAAACTTACAAAAGGCACTGTTGAGCGAATAACTGACTGTGGTTTGAATAAGGAAAACCCTGTGGTTTCATGTTGTCAAGTGGACGACCCTACTGCAGAAGATAAACCTGCAAAAGTGCCTTCAGTGGACCGGGAAACTTCGAATACAGAGTTTGCAAGAACTTCAAACACTGAAAAATGTGACTCCGCTTATATGTTGAAGTTGTCTTCTCCAGCAGGTGAGATGGCTGCGCTCGGTGGTTCAAAACCCTTATTATCCAATGCTTGTATAATGGAGCCTATAACTGGAAGGTATCTTCCGCAAAGAAAAGTTTCAGCTGTTAGAAACTTCCCTCCTTTATGTGGACGTAATGCTCTGCGTACCGGTAAGGACAATAATGTTTGTCTAGAGGAGACCTCTTCTTTGAATAACAAGACAGAAGGTCTGGCTGTAGATGACAATCCATTGAAAAAAGTAGCAGCTACTGATGTAAAGGAAGGTAAAAGTAACATTCAGAATGAATATAATTGCAAGAGAAAGCTTGTTGATATAGATCAACCTGATTCTGAAAGAAATGCTGCTGAAAGATTGAAAAAGCTGCATGCATCTGAACCATCATTTGAGATGAAAAAGTCACCGGAAAATGAGAGAGAGAAGTATGCTACTACCCCTGAAGCAAGTAATCATCATCAGTTCAAATTGAATTATAAGGCGGTTGTAAAAGAGAAAAATAGGGATGAGACAAAGCCTTTGAGTATATCTCGTTCTAAGCATAAGTTGAAAGGGAATTTTAATAGGTTGCAGGTCTCGTCAAAGAGGAAAGTAATACTAGGTTTGATGGCTGATTCAGAATGTCCGTGGAGGTCTGATAAAGGTTCCTCCAAATTTAAGTTGGATGTTGGTAATAGTAAAGGCAAGGGAAAGAAAGGGGATTCTCTTGCATTGCCTGATAGGTCTAAAACAGATACTAAGACTAGAGGTGTGTTGAATGATTCTGAGAAGAAGCGTTTGAAAAAGAAAAAGGGAAATGCTGCTTCTAAAGGTATGGATGAATTAGTACTTTGGGAAAAGGAGGATTATGTTGACCCTAATGAAAGTGATAACACTCTTCAAATTGTTCTGAGATCAAGTGAGTTTGATGTAAACATTACTCCTTCTTCTCATTCTAGTTTCACTGGTGATGAGAATGACCCAAATGTGACCCGAAAAAAAGTTAGGGAAACATTACGGTTGTTTCAAGTTATTTGTAGAAAGCTTTTACAGGAAGTAGAATCAAAGTTAAATGAGCGAGCAAATAGTAAGAGAGTTGATTTAGTAGCTTCAAGGATCCTTAAGGAGAATGGGAAATATATCAACACAGGCAAGCAAATACTAGGCTGTGTCCCTGGTGTTGAAGTTGGTGATGAATTTCAATACAGAGTGGAGCTTAATATAGTTGGCCTTCATCGTCCAATTCAAGGTGGTATAGATTATGTGAGACACAATGGTAAGATCCTTGCAACCAGTATTGTTGCATCAGGGGCCTATGCCGATGATTTGGATAATTCGGATGTGTTGACATATACGGGGCAGGGTGGAAATGTGATGAACAGTGATAAAGAACCTGAAGATCAGAAGCTTGAGCGGGGCAATCTTGCTTTGATGAACAGTAGTGTTGAAAAGAATCCTGTTAGAGTAATTCGTGGCTCTGAGTCAATTGATGGAAAGTGCAGGACTTATGTTTATGATGGACTGTATGTTGTTGAGTCAGGTTGGAATGAACAAGGACCACATGGGAAGAAAATTTTTAAGTTTCGACTGCAAAGAGAACCTGGTCAACCAGAGCTTCCTTTAAGAGAAGTGAAGAAATCTAAAAAGTTCAAAACTAGAGAAGGTGTATGTGTTGCTGATATTTCTTTTGGAAAAGAACGAATTCCGATTTGTGCTGTGAACACCATAGATGATGAAAAACCCCCTCCGTTTAATTACATAACTAGCATGATATACTCCAAATTCGATCTCCTTCCTGCCGAAGGATGTGATTGTATTAATGGATGCTCAGATTTGGAGAAATGTTCGTGTGTAGTGAAAAATGGGGGAGAGATTCCATTCAATCACAATGAGGCTATTGTACAAGCAAAGCCTCTAGTCTATGAGTGTGGACCTACATGTAAGTGTCCTTCGACGTGCCATAATAGAGTCAGCCAACTTGGCATTAAGTTTCAACTTGAAATATTCAAAACCAATACAAGGGGATGGGGTGTGAGATCCCTGAGTTCAATCCCTTCAGGAAGTTATATCTGTGAATATATAGGGGAGCTTCTTGAAGAAAAGGAAGCTGAACTACGGGCAGGTAATGATGAGTATCTTTTTGATATTGGAAATAACTGCAGCAACAGTACTCTTTGGGATGGACTTTCGACTCTCATGCCGGAGGCACAGACAAGTTCCTGCGATGTTGTGAAGGATGGTGGTTTTACTATTGATGCTGCTGAGTTTGGCAACATAGGGAGATTCATTAACCATAGTTGCTCCCCTAATATAATTGCTCAGAACGTCCTTTATGATCATCATGACACCAGAATGCCTCACATAATGTTCTTTGCTGCTGATAACATTCCTCCTTTGCAAGAGCTGACCTACGATTACAATTACGAAATAGATCAAGTCCGTGATTCTGAAGGCAATATAAAAACGAAGTATTGTTACTGTGGTTCTGCTGAATGTACTGGCAGGATGTATTGATGGGCAATAAGCTTGATTAATGGAATCGTTTTTTTTAGCACTAGTGCAAACTTCATTAATATCAAACAAATTCCAACTTGCATTTCTGCAACTACAGTTGTTGATGTTGATTGATACCCTCTATCCACAGACTCAGATCGAATAAACAAGCATTTACAGTAAAGGATAATTAAAAATAAAATAAAATAAAGTTGTTTTATAAATTAAATTACAATTTATGCATTTTTAACTTTTATAGAAATTCTCATCTAACTTCTGAAAAAATGGAAAGGTGAAATTGTTTTTAATTTGTGAAAAAGTTTGTTCTATTTTTCAAAATTTTTTATTTTCTTCTATAAGTATATTCTAAGTGAACCATAATATTGTTTAGATATCACCTTGTGCGATTCTTGACATGGTGCCAAATATTCTGGGATTTTAGGAGAGTGAACTGAAGTTTAAGGTGTATGTGTATGATGATTATTGTGAGGAAGAGGAGTGTTAGTGATGCATGTTTGTCTTGAGGATTATGAATTTGATACTTAAGAGTCTGAAGTTCACAGTAATCTAATGAAAACAAAATGCAATTTTATTGAAGCAGCTTCATCTTAATGTAAACACGTTGTTTTATGAATACATTTTCTTAAAATATTTTCACACACATTACCTCGCATTATTTTGAATAACGACATACTATATTTGTTTAATCGATAATTCATTACCTCTATGTCCTTAAATTACATTTCTTCTAAGATTTATTATGTAATTAAATGCATTTTTTTAGTAAATATCTAAATTGATTCATGAAATATTATTTCATTGGTTGATCTGTTCTGGAAAAGTATATTTATTTATGATTATTTTATATTTCATATGGATTATATGACCATAAAGGAGTATGATCGATAAGTACCCAAGCCAACAAGTGCTCAGACCTACAAGAACCCAGGCTGATAAGTAACCAAACTAACAAATGCCTAGACCCACAAGAACCCAGACCAACAAGTACCCAGGCCGACAGGTACCTAGCCAGTGCCAACAAACTAACATTCCTAATCCCCTTGCATGAACGAGCATCTTACATCTGACAAAGAAACAAATCTCAATAAATGGCGTTTCCATCACCTAACAAAGAAGAAACCACACGTCTTCCCTCTGACACATAGTGTATGCAGAACAACAATCATACCCTGTGCAGGAGAGACTGCATGTCTTCCCTCTAACACATAGTGTAGAACAACAATCATATCTTGTGTAGAAGAGACTGCACGTCTTTCCTCTGACACATAGTGCAGAACAACAACCTTATACAGAATAGACTACACGTCTTCCCCTTGACACAGTGCAGAACAGTCATCATATCTCTGATAGAAGAGACTATACGTCTTCCTCATACAACGAGACAAAAGGGAGAGCGACCATGCATAACAGTATAAAGAATGAACAGTGAGCAGAGCTCAGGGACTTTTGGAAATCTATCCAACTCATACTAAATACTTTTGATAATCAAAACATCAACGAGAGAGCTGAGTACTTGGGACAAGAATCTTTCCCTCACTCCAGCTACCAGAGACTAGGAATTTCTAAAGAAATCAGCACAATTGACATCTTAAAATCATGTTCTCAACGTTAAGGCTCCGTAAGAACATATATTGTTCTTGACCCTCAGGCTCGGTAAGAACATCATATTTGATATGTAGATATATACTTTGCTTTTATATTTGTTTGGATATAAGTTGTTATTGAGTAAAAGTCTAGCGTATTCATCTTTGAAAGACGAATTTATATATTATTTATCTATTATTTAATAAGGTTGTTATTTCAAGGATTAACGTAAAGATTTAGTTAATTTTTTATTGTATTTAACAAGGTTGTTGTTAACTACGGAGTTCATTCTTATACTTTTTTGGAGGCATTATATATTACAACTATGAATACTTTGCCAATGCCATATGTTGATGACCTATCAATTTAATTTCAACTATAACAATGTTGAAGGAATTCTTATTAACATTAGGATAGCAGCACTTTTTATTTATTCATATTATGAATTCCCACAGTTTTGGTCCCAATACAAAGAGCACTACATCCACTCACCACAAAGGAACATTCTCAGAATTACACAAACCATCAACAACAAAACACTAGTAATCTAGTCACCATCTACATTCGTGAAATCAGAAAGTGTCTTTATCCAAGGTGAATTTCTGAGTCATAAACAGCTCCAGCCTCCCAATTGCCAGAGATAACATTCTTGGATTGCACCCAATACTGCTCTGCATTGCCACTAAATTGGAACCTCAACTTGATGTCACCCCTTGGTGGGTTCTCAGCATCAAACACAGTCCCAAATGCCCTGCGCATTCGCCTCCACTCTTGGCACTCTTCCTACTCCATTAACATTTCAGCAACCCAATTCAGTTTCAGAAAACTTATTGAACACAAACATCTCTCATAGTACGACTTGTTGTATATGGAAAAGTTTATGGTACAAATGTTGTGCCTTTAGACCCTTTAATATTAAATTTTTTATTCAAACAAACAAATAAACCATAATTTAACAGGCATACACCATCACTGTAAATGGTTAGTCTATAAGAAATAATCTCTGCTTGAGATATATATGTATAATAAAATCAACATATTTAGTATCCATAATGGTTGTGTGGTAGTATAAAAAGCTTTAGTATTTGCTCATACCTGCCACAACTCAACAGCTGTGATGTCATAAGTTCCACCAAGATAGAGAATGAGAATGGCAAAGTAGTGAGGGTTTCTGCTGTGTTCATGGATCTTAACCAAGAGGTTATAGCCACCGTATCTACAGGGGACCCTTCTGTATTCTACATCCACTACACCGTATTTGAATAGCTCTGCAGATGCATATGTGTTTCTCCCCAATTTTGAGTAGCCACGTGGACTCATTATAAAGTCTGTTCTGTCACCCTCACCATAATCTGTCACCACCACGTATGCTCCATTCTCATCGCAGAATTGTGGTATTTTGCACCTAACCTGATTATTCATCACCCTTTTTTATATCACAAATAAGGTAACAACTTCTGGAGATTGGCAAACTTTTTTCCTTTATACTGTTTCAATGATGAAGTAGTCTTCTTTCACTGACCATTTTATTGATGATAAAAAGAAATGATATTATCATATGTATGATTTGATGGATCCAGGTAAGTAATTCTTAATCTACTATTTTTTCTTTTAAACTGAATATTTTACTTGAAAGAAAAAATGCTTTGAGGTGCTAATATCTTGAAATGAAAAAGATTACAATAGTGTAATTTTTTCTCAATTAGTCCATAAAACTAAAGTGATATGTTGAGTGCAGTAACCTGATAACATGCCCCACAACCAGATCCATTTTTCCATAGCCAAGACACGCCTGTGACACTGCCATCGTTTACTGTTTTTCCATATTCTCCAAAGCCACAAGCTCCCCCTAAAACATTGTTAATTCACCAGTCAGATCATGTGTGTTCAAAAGTAGTATAGAGTCTGACTTGAACATTTTATTGTCCACACTTAGCCCTTTATCCTAAAGGAGGAGCATGCATGTCCACAACTAAATTCTTCAAACAATTTTTCCCTATTTCAGAAATAAAGTCATGCTAGAATTTTGTAACACTTATTTAACAGAAGCTATTTACTATTGAAAATAACATCTAATGTCACTTATGCAAGTTTTGTCCATTATATATATAAACAGACAATATAAAAATGTGCTTGGTATACACCATAGATATGTACAAGTGCAAGAATAGATAGAAAAGAAGGTTCATACTTGGATTTCCATAATAGATAGAAAAGAAGGTTCATACTTGGATTTCCATAACAATCTGGGCTACCATAATAGGTTGCTCTTGAGCAAGTAAAGGAGTCCTGAGAGGTACAAAGGGCAGGTAAGAGCAGTGTCACACAGAGAAGGCCAAGTTGGTGCTTAAAATTAAGTTCCATGTTAAAACAGAAGGAAGTTTTAGGACTGATCAATGCTAGAAAATATGGCATATAAGTGAATCAGGAATAACTATGAACAAGAGAATGCTTTATGGAATACAAAGCAAACATGTAGAGTGGTATATATAGTACTGGTCTGAGGGCTAGGTGGTAGGCATTTTGTTTTTCTTTAAGTGGGGACTATGCAATATGCAAGAGGATTGGAACAATGATGTGTACATGTAGACCCTCTTGTTGACCCCTCACGGGCCAGGGTCATCATATCATATATTAGAACCAATTTCTTATTACAATGGAAAACGCCTAACTTTGTTCTATTCGTAACTGTTTTCCGGAAGATCTCTGCACTTGCAGCTTAACTCAAGGTTCGGAGTCCTGACAGGACTTTTAACCAAACAAAATATTGGAAAAGAAGATATTGGTAGATACTCTTCCATGTATCTACCTCATCTCCATAAATTTCCTTCTTCAAATTCCATTTTGATAACGCTGATAGATTCAAAGGATAAACAGGAAAGAGGAATATGTAAAACAACGTGCTACTTCAGCATCAAATGATAATGTCTAGATATTTCGTATCAATTAACTACGCATTATTGCACGACCGGTTAGATTAACGGTCTTGGGTCGGCTTCAAGTTCTTAGACTTCGGTTACAATTTTTCTTCAATCTTGAATTACTTCTTGGTCTTGATAAGGTTTTTCTATTACGCTCAAATTAGTCAACTAGTCAACATCCAAATATTATAAGATATTTTAAATTAGAATAATAATATCTTGTATACTGTGTCTTGACATCATTTTATTTTATTTATAAGATTCTAAATAGAACTTGGATAAATGGGCCAGAGACACATTGTTAAGGACTTTTTGTCTGTTTCGTTTTGCTTGAATGACAATGTGTTTGTTTATACGGTTGTTAGTGACACTTAGTCACGAAAGTTATATGTATTTGCTGAGATGGTGACATCTCGATGGGCTTAAGAAACCATATTGTTTAGTTATTATTATAGAATAATTGGTCGTTCGAATTTATAAATTAATTATAAATTGGATTGGTCGATCAGTTAATCTTACAATATATTAAGTATTAACTCAATTTTAATATTATTAATAAGTCGATTTTATAAAAATGAATTAAATTTAAATTTATCATATCATTCGGTTAGAGATCCCATAGAATTTTTCAGTAATTTATATCTCATCTTACCGGTTTTGTAAGGTTGATGTAATTGCGATAGAGAATTTACATCTTGTATCTGGACATGGAGTTGAAGCATGACAAAGAGCTGTACACGCATGCCGGCAGTCTCTTCTTGGAGCACCACATGTTTGCTCACAAGAGGCACGGGTACGAGCACTGTAGATGGATTATCACAAGGTGGCCTTCCCACAGAGTTTACTGCATCTAATATCCTTTGAACCAAGATATGTTCCGAAGAATTACATGCCCATCTACAGGCACCGAACAAGGAGGGCAGTCCCCAAAATGGCAGCTGTGAGACGCTGGATGTAAAGAAGGCCGAGGAACAGAACACGGAAGCTGACACGATTGTATTGGTGGCATGTAATTCTTCGGAACATGTCTTGTGATTCAAAGGATATTAGATGCAGTAAACTTTGTGAGAAGCTGTGCTAATTATAATACTGATGCCGTACATGAAGCTTCCATTATTCAAAAGTTGCCTGTGCTGTTTCAACTTATTGCTGCAAGATTTTGATTATCGGTAAGAAAACGAAATCCATTTTTAATATAATATCAGAGTTTATTTATATAAAGTTGTTGAGTCTATTTAGTCATTTTTTATCATGTCATTATTATATCAATATTATATATAAGTTTTATATTTAAGTTTAGACGTTTCGAAGTGAAGTGATGTGTTAAAAATTTTACATTGACTAAAAATAAAATTTTTTAATAATAATTTATAAGTAGATATAAACCTCATTTTACATAATAATTTTATAAGATTAAATTAAAATTAAAGTTCATATATTTAATATATATTTAATATAAAATAAATTAAAAATAATTTTTCAGATAACACAAGTATATAAAATGATGCCCAATTAGAAAAAGTTTTTCAAGCATTCATTTTTTATTTCTAGCAAAGCTAATATTGATAAAATTTTAGTATTCCAAAATAAATTAATAAGAAGTAATGAAAGTGATGTGATAAAGTAACTTAAATATCTAGCTGCTATGTTGGTTGTAACGCACCCAGTACACTCAGAAGTGATTCGTTATTTATTTTAGTAAAAGCATAACTTCTAACTGGATTCAACCTTGGACGGGTTTGGGCAAATCATATCTTCCTAAAGATATATATATATAAAACAAATCTTAATGAGGTTTTGTAGTAGAGTTCATCATATAGTCTTACGGAGTTTATTAATAAATTTTCTACAGTGACATTATTAATATATATAGTGAAAGAGAGAGTATAATTTTTTATTGATTTTCTTTTATACCTTTTCTCTTTCACTTCATCTAGTCTTTTTTTTTTCTTCATCTTTATCTCACTTCAAAGGGTTACGTAATATTGATGTAAAAAACGAAGGAGAGTATTTTGCTGTGAGAAACAAAACACCGATGATTGGTTATAGTTATATATATAGTACAAGAATAGCTTTTTGTTTTTCTTAAAGAAAAGTAGTCCTTTGTTTTGCTACTAAACGAAACTTACGAAGACGTACACATATATGTTAAATAAGTTAGGTTAATACTTTTTTCAAAAAGAAAAAAAGTTAGCTAAAATTGCATATTTTTATTTACTTGAGTTATTTAAAATGTTTGAACCATTGCACTTTAATTTTCGTGAAGGATTAATCTTTTTAAAAAAATAAGATTATCAAATTGATATAATTTTAAATTGAGATAAATAAAATTTTATACAAATCATGCATTTGAAAGTATTAAATATGCTTTATTAAAAACTATATTAATTTCATAATATTTATGTCTTATGTTTGAAAATAAGTTAAACTAAGCAATTTAATGTGTTTAGGGATGCTTAAATAACTTTAAATATTATTGAACTATTAGACATTTTTTAATTGATTCATTAAACCTATATTTCCTTTTAATTGATGTTTCTAACTAATCCCAATTACAAAAAAAAATAAAAAAATATTTGGTATAGTTGTAGTTAGAATATTAACAAGTAAAAATGACAATACTATTAGTTATGTTTATGTGGTTATTTTTTTAAGGATAATTAAATAAAAGATATAATTAAAAGTAAATACAAATATAAAGATCTAATTTAGAAAATAATTTAAAATCACTCGACCTTAATAATAACTTAATTAACAAGAAATTTAGAAATTTTTAGTAGGATATAAAGTCTAAGTTTACTTAATTAATTTTATAAATGCAACTAGAGAAAGGAGTCACATCAATAATTTTCATATGAAGTCACTGTGCATCATTATCTATTCTTATTCTCATAGCTAAGAGATGACTGAGTTGTGGCCATAGTTGCTTCTGCATAGTATATTATACATAAATGGAGTAGGTATAACCTTTGGTTTGAAACTTTAATTTTTTATATTATTGCAAATAAATGTTATTTATTAGTTAAAGATCCATATGGATCTTATATTATAGGCACACATAGAGCTTCTAAGGTGGTCTGCACGATTCTTCACACAGTCCAATAACTTAATTCTAGCCAATTGTACAACTGAATAACACTTTATGTATGACGTAAAAAATCATTTGATATTATATTTGTGGTTGTGGACTAAAGTTAACTGATTAAACAAGTTGAAATATTTGATTAAATGAGTCCAATTACTAGTTAAGGTCTCACCTTTATACATTGTGATAATTTTATGACACAATTATAAGCAATTTTCTTGGTGTACATATATAAGCATTCTCTTTCAAAAATGCAGTAACCAGTGTGTCATTTATGTTTAATTGAAAAATTCTTGCTGTTTGTGTTATGAAGAAAAAAAAATCATTGTAGTTTGTAAGAAAGTATATGATAATGTTTCTAAGATCCAATTCCCTTTTGCAAAATTTGGATATGAGTCTCAGTCTTTATAAATGGTAATGTTTTTTAAGAGACCCGTTGGCTTTAACAATAATATTTTTTGAGTTGTTCCGGAATCGAATATTGTTCTTTGTTATTTCAAACATTTTAAATTTTACTGTTTCAAAAAGAGTTTTACATAGCTTCGACGTTCAAGCCAATTTAAAATTAAAGTATAGGGAAACCTAAATTAGAGTATAAAAATACCTTATTAATGATAAATAGACTCATATTAGTTAGTGAAAATCATTAAATTAGATACTGGAAAAAAAGACATCATCATTATTGCTATCTATCTAAAGAATCATCCTTCTGCAGGCTTCATAGTGTCTATGTCTCCCTTTTTCTTAAGAACCACCACGTGTTTGGAAACAATAACATCAGAAAAACAAGAAAAGCAAAGGTTATGTGTCCACCAATTCAGTTACACACTTAATCTGAATCTACCACCAATGCAGTTACTCTTCTACGTGTCCCTTTTTCTTTTTCAATTTTTTATTGGGTGGGAAGAATAATTACATTGGTTGTGTAGCCATGAAAAGAACAACCAATTGCACTGAGTAGTGGAAACAATAGAAATCAAAGAGGTTGTGGATGTCATTGTCAAATAGAAGATTAGTGTTGCATCATTATTGAAAACACATCATTCCACAAATATGGCAATTAAAGGTTGTTAGTTTTTATCAATAAAAGCAATAAACGACTTTAGATAACCTCTATTTTCACATATTGGTAGTTTTAGATAAATGATTTTTAGTTTCATCCATTATTTTTAAAAAGTAAAAAAAAAAAAATACTATTTCTAACTTTATCAGAATCTCATATTAGTTTATTTATTTATTTATCAGTTCAACGAAGGTAAACTTAATAAATAAGAAAGCAATCAAACAATTTAAGTGTACTTAAAAGTGTTAAGAATACGCAGTAAGTTTATATAAAAGACATATATTCAAACAATTCACTGTATTTATTTTTCAAACTAAAGACAAACTCATGCTTATGCTGAAAAATATCAGTGATAACTACAGATAAAAATTTACTACATAATTTATTTTCATGCTAAGGTGAGACCATGGAAAATAGCTAACTGCTCTGTATGAGTGCTCATAAGAAGAATAGAAATAATGAATGAAGGAAAAATAAACCTAATTTTAGGTTGTTCTTATAGAAAAAACATTCATTTTGCCTATTAAGTCTTAACCATGAATCATTAGTTTTCTTTATGTATATCGCTTTGATATATATACAAAAAAGGAGAAGAAGTGAGTATAAACACTCTTATAGAGGGAGCACGTATGAGTTGGGTAAAGTTTTTAATTGTTATGATATAACCCCAAAATTTTGACCACTTAACTTAAGTTTGCAATCACTCTAATAAAGATTTAAAACAAGGGAAACGAAAATATATTAATTTTATCATTATATATCCTTAATTTGTAGAATAAAGTAAATATATAAATCTTAAATTAAGCTATATTTTTATAAATATATTTTAAATCTAATAAATTTAATATAAAAAAATATTAAATAATTTATTATTATTAATACCAAAATATTTAAAATTTTATATTTTAATAGAATACTGAGAAAACAAAACATGGGGTAACCTAAAACTCATTCTAAAACATACAGAGAATCTATTTTAAAATTCAAACTTATCTAAATGAACTTTGGACTGGGCCGAAAGGTTTGATAGGCCAGTTCACAAGTCATGGGTAATTAAAAAAAATATAAATGGAACAAACTTTCTGCACCTCTCAATTTTTAACCTGCACCTCATCATTGATGTTGAAATGACTAAAACATTTTTAAGAACACTTCAAAAGCTGTTTTTTAAAATTTTAAAAAAATATTTTTTAAAACGTAGATTTTACGTTCTACAATAGATTTAAAAAATATATTTTAAAATATAAAATTTGTGTTCTAGAAAAATTTTCTGGAATCTATTTACTGGAAACACTCCCTTACAAGAGTGTGTGGTTGATCATTGTTGAGTGTACTCACTGAATGCATGTGATGACACGTATGATCCAATGTGTCGTTGATCTGACATTACTGAAGCTGAAAGCATAGAAAGTAACAATGTTGGGTTTCAATGCATAAAATGAGAACAACCATGGCCTCGCTTTTTACTCTTTATTCCATAACCCCTTCAAGGTTTCACCAGTTACAACCTCAGCTTCAGCTTTTCAGGAGTTTCACAAAAATGCCAAAACTCATTGGGATGCTGTAATCGATGCTGGTCGGTTTATCGGTTTTTTTTTTTTTGTTGCATATTCATTGTTAGTATATGTCAAGTACTACATAGTTCAAATCTGATATTTCAAAACACATTTAACTAATACCAGATGTTACTTTTAAAATTTTTTCATTGTGTTTTTTAATACACACTCGTCTAAGTTTTTTTTTTTTTTTCTGTCAGAGGTTAAGAGAAGACTAAAATCGGTGCTATATAACTCGAATCAGTGGTATATTCTAAGTTATTTTCCTGTTAGTTATTCTATTTTTTCTTTAATTCGAATCAGTGCTGTATAACTCTACAATCTTACAGTGTCTCGAATAAAATTTAAAATAATTTATGATTGATATTCTCAACAATATTACATCATTTAAAAATCGAGATGAAAGATAATATATATATATATCCTATTTTCTTAATGTTTAAAGACAACCATAAAAAAACTCAAATGTAATAATTAACCATAGTAATGTTATTTTAAAATAAAAACTTAAATTTGAACTAACCAAAAACTATATATATACTTGAATTTGGAAAAACTATAGTAAATAGGAAAATGCTATGTGTGCAAAATTCAGCACAATGGTAAAGCCTCTCATCATAATTATATACTTTTGATCCATTCCCTTCCTTGAATTTCGGCTTTCGGATAAGTTAATTGCTAATGAAGAAATAATCATTTCTTATGAAGTATGCTTTCTTTTCACAAGAAGTACTTTATTGAACCTTGAAACATGACAAACATGACACTGGTAGTATTATTTTTGGTACGGATGCATGAACAATCTGACATAATAATGCATGTTATAGTTTTATGCCCTGTAGCTTGAAAACTTAAAACATAGGTTTAATTCTTCCTTTGGCTCGTGATCACAATTCAGAACCTAATGATTACACATTAAAGAGTTCAAAGTTGAGAATACACACTTTCGTCGTTAATACATTGCAGGACAGAGATGCATGCATGCAATCGTGTGTTTAGCAGTAACAATATATTCAGGTGATCTTTTTTCAACACCAGCTTTATAATATAAGGAAAAATGTATATACGTAGTAACAGAAATAAAAGTTAAGGGGTTTGCAATATCTACGTACTCATACTTCGTGTTTTATACAGATGAGGTGGATAGAAATTTGGATGATCCACTAATTTGAGAATTCAAAAATAAAAAATAATATTTTCACAACTAAAATGGTCATTTAATACTTTAATAATATAATAATTAATTAATAAGTTAAAAGAAGATTGTATATTAAATGGAATTATGTATATACAATTACTTGAAATGAAATTAAAGAAAAAGAGTGCCAATCAAATTCAAAAGTAGGAAAACATGAATTCAAATTCCACTAACCTAGCTATAGCTACTGCTAGGTCCTTTCTCCTAATAAAAATATCTGAATATGCTTACCACTTTCTTCAGTAATGTTAATAATACTCTCTGTGTGACCCCAAATGCAAAAAAAGTACATTTTGTTTTGTATAATGTATGGCTCTAAACTCTAAATCCTATATAAATAATCTTTTGGAGTTTGGAATGTGAAACTACTGTATTGTTAAATGTCTTGTCAGCTTCCAAATTGAGATTGGAGTGAACATCACTGAAGGGAAAGTTAACTGTGGACTAGATTAATTGGAGTGTTCATAACATGTGATAGTTCTCGTTTATCTTGTTCTACAGCATCCAAAACGTGACCCTGTGACACTGATAATGATGCCAATTTGAGCCAATCTTTTCAATGATTAAATAACCACTAATAAAATGAAGGATTCTGAGGTTTCCCATTGTGACTCGTGGAGATAACAGGAGCGATGGACCACCTTACATACATACACTTCATATGAGTGTAAGATTTACAGCATACATGAATCTGACCTTACCCTTTTCCTTTTGATGGAGAAAATGCACAAAATATCTTGCTTGATTTGCACATAAAAACAAATTATTACACCTCTAACTGCTAACTACTATAACGGATTTTCATTTGTTTTATTTATTTTCTGAGGAAATTATCAAGTTCATATGTAATCAACTTCACGAGTGTACTATATATATATATATATATATATATATATCAGAATTCCGTGGTAACTCATATATTCATTCGCAAATCATAGTGATCTATGTAATGAAGCACGAACACTAATACGGATTTGGATTCAGGTTCTGCATTCTGGGAAGCCAAATGCCAATTACCAGCATTCTGATTCGCCTAAAATTTTAAAAATAATATTTTCTTCTTTACAAGAAAGTTGATATCGAATGACCAATAGTGATCGCAAGAAAAATCTTATTTCGTAAGATCAGGAATTCAAATGACAAACAATTCCAATGGACCCTTGTCTCGTTTCCTAATAAATATAATTATGCTAGTACCAACTTACAAATATGCAGTGGTAACTGCAGAATGTGATTTTCCATACATTGGTCATTTAGTTATTCTGTTATTTCCCAATGCATATTTTCATCTATAAAAGTTCAATCCAGGTTTTGGGTTCTTCAATGTGCCTAGGCAGGAGTATGAGATCTAACAGTAAAGGGATTTGATTATCAATATCCAAAATACTAGATTCAATTTGGGTTGCTTAAGATTGGAGAACATAAATTTAAAGGTTATATTTGGAAGAAAATCTTGCTCAAATAGAATAAAATAACATATTTATGTGTGACTAACTTATCATTACAGCCGACTATTTCTAGTACCTATAAACTTCTTCCCCCACTTTAGATATGACATAGAATCAATCTATTTTTTTAATAAAATCTTTACCATTCCATATACTTCCTAAATAGCATGATGAAGCTGTTGGTTAAAAGTCAAAAGTAAGGCATTTTTCGGTGCCTAATTTTTCGGTGCCTACTTTGTTGAAAATTTGGGTTGCACAGTACCCATATTCTTCTTATAAATACCAAAGCCATTCACCCA
>Ga0099825_1001854_pt1 | contig 27489 bp, 12 predicted proteins | sample SiratroredBW_FD_76838 | JGI IMG/M metagenome (GOLD analysis project Ga0099825, IMG submission 76838) | Root nodule microbial communities of legume samples collected from California, USA - Siratro red BW | ecosystem: Host-associated > Plants > Roots > Nodule | place: USA: California | collected...
ACAAAGTTCTTGGAGAGCCTTGAGGAAACTCCAACTAATTCATGCTGATGTGTGTGGTCCTATTTCACCCTCGTCTCACAGTAACAAAAGGTACATTTTGAGTTTCATTGATGACTACTCTCGAAAGACATAGGTTTACTTTCTGCATGCAAAATCTGAAATATTTAGTGCATTCAAATTTTCAAGGCTCGTGTGGAAAAAGAAGCCAACGCTTCTATTATCTATCTAAGAACTGATAGAGGTGGTGAATTTACTTCTGAGGAGTTTGCAAATTACTGCAATCATTAAGGGATTTCAAGACAAAAGACAACAACTTACACTCCACAACAAAATAGAGTTGCAGAGAGAAAGAATCGCACTATCCTGAATGCAGTCCGAGCAGTCTTACATGATAAATGTGTTCCAAAATTATACTGGCCTGATGTTGTCCGGTGGTGTGTTCACGTTCAGAATTGAAGCCCATCATTTGCAATAAATCACCAAACTCCAGAAGAACTTTGGAGTGGAGTCAAACCACATGTGGGCTACTTTCGGATATTCAGCTGCATTGGTCACGTTCATATTCCAGATCAGAAGCGGAGCAAATTAGATGATAAAAGTCAACCGTGTATACTTCTGGAGGTAAATGAAGAATTAAAAGCTTACAAACTATACAATCCTATTGACAATAAAGTCATAATAAGCAGGGATGTAGTGTTTGAGGAGGATAAAAGCTGGAACTAGCATGGCAATATAAAGAAATGCATAGATGATACTCAAGAAGGTGAACAAGAATGCATGGATGATACTCGAGAAGGTGAACCCCCAGCTTTAGAAGATACACCAGTAGACTCTGCCCTACATGAGCCCTCAGTCAGTCATGACGCCAGTTCAGACCCACTGATCAATCCTGATTCAGACTTAGAATCTCATCATCCTCCAGCTGAAGGAAGGGCAACAAGACACAGGCGACCACCAGCATGGATGACCGATTATGAAACTAACCTCTCGATAGCAGAAGAGGAAGAGAGTTTACTAGCCATGATGATATGCAAATTTGAAGAGCCTCCCTCATTTGAAGAAGCCCATACTAATCCAAAATGGAGAGATGCAATGCACGTTGAAATCAACGCAATAGAAAGGAACCACACCTGGGAACTCGTGGATCTTCCAAAAGGAATTACACCTATCGGTGTGAAATGGATATTTAAGACCAAACTCAATGAAAGTGGTCAGATCGAGAAATATAAGGCCAGATTGGTGGCCAAAGGTTATGCTCAGAGGTTCGGAATCGACTATGCAGAGGTTTTTGCCCTAGTCGCTCGACTTGATACAATGCGAATCTTACTAGCCTTGGCAGCTTAAGGCACATGGGAAGTCTTCCAACTTGAGGTAAAGAGTGCTTGCTTACATGGTGAACTTCAAGAAGAAGTGTTTGTCCAGCAGCCTGAAGGTTTTATCAAAAAGGGCAAAGAAAATCAAGTGTATCGGCTCAAAAAAGCTCTTTATGGGCTTAAACAAGCTCCACGAGCTTGGTATAACAAGATTGAAGCATATTTTGCAAAAAAACACTTTGATCGATGCCCTAGCGAACACAACCTATTCGTTAAAAGGATTCATGGTAATATTCTAATTGTTAGCCTATATGTTGATGACATAATTTTCACTAGAAACATTCGTCAAATGTGTGAGGACTTTAAGAGGTCGATGCAATTAGAATTTAACATGACAGATTTGGGAAGAATGAGTTATTTCTTGGGAATTGAAGTTATACAAAGTGATGTGGGAATTTTCATCTGCCAAAGACGTTATGCTCGTGAGATGTTAGCTCGGTTCAACATGACAGAATGCAACCCTATTCGCAATCCAATTGTACCAGGCACTGCACTATCCAAAGATGATGAAGAAACATCAGTTGATGCCACCAAATTTAAACAAGTTGTTGGTAGTCTCATGTACCTAACAGTCACCCGGCCAGATTTAATGTTCGGAGTGAGCCTAATCAGCAGGTACATGGCTACTCCAAAGGCATCACATTGGGTTGCCGCAAAACGCATTCTGAGGTATGTAAAAGGTACCATTGAGCACGGTATTCTATATCAAAGGGAGGAAAGACCGAAATCACAGCCTATAGTGACAGTAACTATACTGGGGACTTGGATGACTGACGAAGCACTTCTGGAGCAGTATTCATAATAGGATCAGGGGCTATATCATGGGCTTCAAAAAAGCAATCAGTGGTTAGCTTATCAACTACATAGGCAGAGTATATAGCTGCAGCAGCATGTGCCTGTCAATGCATTTGGCTTCACAGAATATTAGAACATCTTGCGATCGAAAAATAGGAAGCAACCACAATTCTCTGTGATAACAACTCCACTATTCAGTTGTCCAAAAATCTTGTCTTTCATGGGCGTAGTAAGCACATTGCACTAAGATTTCACTTTCTTAGAGATCTAGTCAATGATCACGTGGTTCAATTGAAATACTACAGTACTCAGGAACAAGTGGTAGATATAATGACTAAGGCTGTGAAATTTGAACAATTTGAGAAACTTCGACAAATACTTAGAGTAGTTGACATTACTACAGTAAGCTAGAGCTTAAGGGAGGGATTGTTAGCTTATTTTTGCATTTTTAATTAAATAAAGCCCTATTTCTCAGGGTTGAACTAGTTTGGCAGTTAACTACTTTTAAGTGTGCATAGGTGTACGTGACCTACTTTGTAGTCATCTACATAGAATCAGTTTTCAACGTTTTCATGTAAAGACTTATAAAAGACGTACCGTTCTAATTGAATAAGACAAAGGATTCTCTAGTCACAAACAATATATGCAAAAGTTGTGCTTTGAGTTTTTATCAGGTATCTCATCCTTCTTTCTTAGGGTGGAAAAATGATTAAAGTGGTAGCAATTATTTTAATTTACTAAAATATGTAAATTTTGAAAGAATTACCTATAAGTAACTTATTCTTTAAAGTATGAGTTCATAATAAATAATTATGCTCTGATACACGATTTTACTCTCTTCTTTAACTAAAATAATGTTCTTATATGGGTAACTTTTAAAAGTTTGTCTATTTTGATCAATTATAAAATAAAATTAAACCAGTTTGTAAATTTCTTTCTTCCTATTTTATCTCTTCTCACTGTGCCTGTAACCTTTCTCTCCAACTTCCGTGCTTGTGACCACCATGAATGTGACTAAGATCCCTTTTCTTTTACTCATACGCACATTCCTGTCACCCTTGCAGGGACCAACAACGCATATGTTCACCATCCTAACCCAATCATTAAAAAAAATCTCTCTTTGACACCGTCTCCTACTTATCCGTATATAAATTCTGTATACTGTATTAGCAGGTAACTTATTTACGATTTATTATATACGACTTATTTATGATTTATTATATACGAATTTTAATTCATAGATAATTTAGAATTACATTTTGTTCATTATATACTAATTTTTATTATAGATAAATACGATTTTTTTTATAGTCACCATTCACTCACAATTATACTAGATTAAATTTAAAATGATTTTATAAATACAAATTTAAGCACTCATATTAACTATAATGTCATGAAGTAAATTTGGTTTGAAGCTAATCACTTGTCCACATGTTTTGATGTTGAACAGTGGCAGTTTAGTCCTTAAAAAAGCCATGTCTATGCTTCATTTAAATTTTACTCCGACACTTAATGTACCTCATAGATGGCATTAACGGACCAAAACTAACGAAAATACCAAATCAATTAACAATTTCTAATACCAGAAATTAGTTCCAAGATATTGTTAATGTCACAATCACAAACCATATCTATGGGTCCTATAATTTGAGCCACATCTTAGATATCCACTCTAATTTTAGTTTAGTCATTTTAATAAAGAAATTAAAAGTAAAGTCATAAATCTCGCGTTAAGTTATGTTTATAATTTAATTTGAACTGTTATATTTTTGTTTAATGTTTTAAATGCTTTATTTGGGTAAAATAATTTATGAAATTATAACTTTTTTATAGAATATTTGAATTATCTTCAAATAAAAAGTATCACAAAATTAAAATTAGTGACATTAATAGAAAAATAATTTCTCCAAATAATGATAAAAAAAGTAACTACTATAAACTTCATCTATAAAAATCTAACTAAATTCTATCGTTGACATTGATTAAGACAATCCTGACAAACATTACTTAAGAAATATAATAACTAAAAAAAATTTATAATATAAAATAATTTCTATTTATATCGATTAAATTGTCTTAACTTACATTAATTGAAAAAGAGTTTCATCAACATGGATAAAAATATTATGGTTAACATAGGTCGAAATATGACTATGTTATTATTGGTCTAAAAATAACTAGAGCTAATAGTAATTAAAAATAATATCTTGACATCAATTAAAGAAATTATGTTTAACGTTAATAAAAGAAAAACCCGTAAGTTGAGAAGGGAATTTTTTTCCTATCATTGAAAAATAACACTAACATATATTGAGAAGAGAAAACATTTAATAATAATAAAAAAAGACAGTAAACTTTAAGTTGAAAGAAAACATGTCAACATCAAAGAAACAAAATTAAGCCAGTCGAAGTATTATGACGGAGACCAAGTTAAAGAAAGAATAAAAATAAATAACTTAAAAAATTATAGATAATTTTAAATTTTTATCTCTTAGATCAAATTTAAAAATTTTTAAATTTAAATAATTAAATTACTAATAAATACTTAAAATTTTAATTTCTTTTACAATTCTCCATTTAAATAACATATTTTATCATCATTTAATTTTTTTTATAAAAATAAATTACACCCTAGAAATTTATCTTCAAACTCCCATACTCATACCCCTGGGTAATGTAAGTAAACTTTATCGGTTTTATCTGAAAAATATCAGCAAAAAAAAGTTGTTATTCTCGTGAGTGTTTCTTTTACTATTAGGTCATTAGAAGCAGTACCATAGGAATTTGACATGATAAAATTAGATAACCCCCTTTCTCCCATTACTTTCACTGGCAAAGGAAAAATCTCTTAGGATGTGTGATATGTTTTCGCTTTTCAATTGAATACTCACAACTCATTCCAATCTCCCTTGATTCCGTAATCATGTAATAGCAGACACAACTTTTCATTGCATTATCAGCACAAACACCACTACCCTTTGTTTCTTTACCTTTCTCTCATCACTTCTCAGAAGTCTTAATTCATGAACGAACAAAAAGCTCTCCCAAGTTTTCTTTCTTAATTGTTTCACATAACAAACAACAAATTATCTAACCACCATCAAAATCAATTAACTTATTCAAATACAACAATTTATGAATGAATTGAATACACTCAGAGGTCGGCAAGCATTTGTTTTCTTCCATTTTGTTATATTTTATTGTGCTTTAGAGATTTAGAAGGGACGCTTTTGCATCATCCTTATCAATGGTGACTGTGCAACCACTCTCTATTTCTCTCTCTAATTTGCTTTGCTTTTGGCTGGAGACCTAGTCATACAATGCTTTTGATTACGTTGAAACTTGAAAAGGAGAAGGCACATTAAGATTAAGACTATGCTATGCCACATGGGTTGTCCCACCCATGTTGTCTAAATATTGGAAAATTGAACAAGGCTTGCATATGACTAGTACAGAGCATATACTTTATGTGAAAGAGAAAGGTCCAAAGCCAATACCCAAAATAAACTTTTTTGGTCCTACTCAGCTGAATAAATTCTTGGCAATTTCATCATCTATTGTTAATCCATTCCTAGTGGATTTTCCTAATGATTTTGGTAAAAATACGCCCTTACCAACTTTTAATCGTTAATAGGTAGGTACCCAAAAGCTCACAGTAATCCATATTTGATCTCATCCGATCCGAATTAAAGCAAAACCATTTTCTTTTGCTACCCCTTTTGTCCCTCTTTTTCTTGCTACCCTCAAAAACATTACTTTCAAAATTCATAAAAGTGATCCAAAGCAATTTGTATGTGTTTTGTTTTGTTACAAAGTTGAGTCTTTCATGTAGCATGGTTTTTGCTAGCCATATTTGCCATGGCAGAATATAATATCCGCTGCCCGAACACGTGGTTTTGTGAAATATGGAATCCAAAATCACAAGCCCTTGCCGAGGAACATGTGCACAAATCATAATCTAAATTTAAGGGTATGGTGTCCCAGCATTGGCCATGCACATTCATGTAAGGACTTTGGTAAAGATATAGAGATTCTCCATACTGTTATCAGACCAAAAGATTTCCAACTCAATCCTTCGAGACAAAGTAACATAGTCCAATCTACTATCATATCTTTTTCTTTTTTATCATAACAACATGCTCCTCCTTCTTTTTTGACACCTTTTTCTCCCCTTCTCACTCATCACCTTTATCTTCAACACCCCCCGTCCCTCTGGGCTTTTATTCATGTTCTATGTCATTGATATACTTATATGTCTTTAAACCACTGATGCTGCATGAATGAACCACACTGAAATTCTAACCAGTTCATTCTTCTACTTTCCAGTTACACTCTCTGATAATGGCCAAGGAAGCTTCTCTGCACCTCTTCTTTCTCTCCTTTCTCATTATCTCCTGTTCTGGTGAGTAACCGACACTGACATATAATATCTCAGAATAGTAATATTCATTCCAATATGAACTGGTTTCGTAATCTACAACACTTAGTGATTATATTCATTTCAATATGTTGAATTTTTTGTTTTTAGTTTTTTGGGTGCTCCACTTTGCTCTTGCAGCAAAATCAGTGGAGGCAGCTCAAATTCAAGTGAGAAATAAATTGGACTTGTTCATAATATTGCGATTCTCTTTGTAGGATCTCTGGTGGGTATTTCCTACCGTGAGAGGGGAGGCACTTCAACATCTGCTAGAACCATATCATTCCTCCAGCAAAAGAACCTTTCCATGTCTCAGATTCGAATTTTTGTTACAGATCACAGGATTTTGAGCACGCTCAGCAACTCCATCGTGCCGACTGATTTGTACTTGAACAGAAGTCAAGTTCAAAGTTTAGTTACTTCAAAACCCTCCGAAATAAAAGCTCGTCTAGTTAACTTTCTCCCACATTCTAACATCAAAAGCATCATTGCTAACTGTGGCAGTGAGTGCTTAGCACAAAATGAGATGCCTTTGTTCTCACGTGCTTTGAAATCAATTGGTTCAGTTCTCAGAAAGCTTCATATAGGGAGGGAGGTAAAAGTCTCAGTAGCATTTCCACTTTCCTTCTTAGAAAAGTTGAATACATCGCATGAAAATAGTGTTCGTAGGATTCTTTCATTTATAAGGGAAATGAAATCCTTTGTCGTGGTAGAAGACAGCATTGATGGAGAATTAAGCATGGAGAGTCACTTTCTTCATGCTATAATCAAACGAGCCACTCTTGCTGCTTCCATTCTTCCTCGCAAAGATGTTCCTATTGTTTTTACAATCAAGAGCACAGTTGTCCCCACTTCAATGGAATTAGATCAATTTTGTGAGAGAGTATCCAAATATCTAGAAGCAAAAACTCATATTACAAAAAGAATAGCTGCATTATATGCAGAGGTGCATAGAACAGAAGATTTTGCAAGTAAAGAACTCAAAAGGGAAGAGGAGGAACACAAAAGGAGAAGTCTAGATGATACAACCAGCCCAACAAACACAGTTTTCCCCACAAATCCAGCATCATCCACTCCAATCATCACTCCCCCAGATACACCAACCATCATCACAGTTCCTGCCACAAATCCTGTCACAATTTCCCCTTCCAATCCTGCTGGAATGCCTGTGACAGTTCCTTCTACCACACCTCTGCCTTTTCCTCCCACAAATCCAGCCAATACACCAGTACCTGTGAGCAATCCGGCTACAACAACTCCTGTAGGGATACCACCCCCCATAACCAACCCTGTGACTTCTCCACCTTCATCAGGAACTGTTCCTGTCACAAATCCCCAACCTCAACCACCTCCTGCTAACACTAATGCTCCAGCCATTCAGGGGCAGAGTTGGTGTGTGGCAAAGCAAGGAGCTCCTGAAGCTTCTCTTCAATCAGCACTAGACTATGCTTGTGGAATGGGTGGCTCAGATTGTTCTCAGATTCAGCAGGGTGGCAATTGTTACAGTCCAGTTACATTGCAGAACCATGCTTCTTTTGCCTTCAACAGCTACTATCAAAAGAATCCAGCTCCAACAAGCTGCGACTTCGGAGGGACTGCCACCTTAGTTAACACAAATCCAAGTAAGATCTTAACTTCTTAATAGTTTTAGCAACCCTTCTTTTTATTATTCCAAGATCCTTTTTGAAGAGCACATAGAAATTTATGCTGACAGAAACTTAGTCTTATCTTGTAACATAATCATTTACACTAGTATTTGAGAGAGCTTATGATATGCATATAGCTATTGCCATATTGCTTCAATAAGCTTTTCAAGATAACTACTCTTCAGACTAGTTTATAGAAACAAACAACTTATACGTAAGTAATTATATGAGAAGTAGCCATTTTAATTAAGTTGTTTATTTAAAGTGGCCATTTTTAACTTCTTCTGAACTGTGAATAGGTTCCGGTTCATGTGTTTTCCCATCCTCATCGTCATCAACAACAGCAACGCCAAAGTCACCAATCCTAACACCACCTACACAATCAAGTCCAACACTACCACCACCAAGTCCACTAACACTTTCGCCATCAATTCCAACGGCACCACCAACAACATCAGTAACAGGCCCATTCGGGTAACGGAGAGAGCATGTTTTTCATGGTTTCAATAACTCTAAAACTCCATTTTAAGAGTACCAGTTATGGTCCTTTATAACACTACCCTTTTGCAGGTATGGTACCCCACCTTCAGTGTTAAATTCAAGCAACCCCGCGTCAGGTACAATGCCAGATTTCGGGTCTGAAAGCCCTCCTGTTGTAAATACAACGTCAGCCTCGCGTTCTATGAGTTTGAGACCTTCTGTTGGCTGCATTGTTCTGATGGTATCATTTGTCACTACGAGACTCGGTATGCATCCATAGAGTTCAAAACAAGATTTCAATGCGGATCATAGTGTGAAATGCTTAATATATAGTATCACTAGCTGTGAGTTGGAGTTGTAATGTAGCATTTTACATTAGGTGCAGAAATATGTTAGAGTAAGAACGGAACAAAAGAAAGTTAAGTGATTGTGAGTGATGTGATAAATTTAGCTTAGGTGAAGGTGAGGAAAATCTTAATATTGAAATAATTGCTGCTTTATGGTATCTAGGTTGTACCACAGACTATAATTAATATTGGTCATGTACATAGTTTTTGAAAACTTTAGTTCTTTTCATTGTATGGAATTTGTAGTCCAGTGTAAATTGATCTTAGTTGTTTTGGAAATTGGTCTTCCTAAATGGGGGATTGTTATTCATTGAAAGATTCTCATTTCAAGTTTAATGAAAACAGTCAACTATTATTTATGAGAGACACTATAGAGATTAAGATAAATGGAATATTATCTCTCTCCAATTATAATGCATTTTGTGGGTGCACACCCTAAAGTTACTCATACCTAGTTAAAATTATCTCTTCAAGAATTTTCATGTTGCAGTTCTTCCTTCTTGGGCTTCCATGCTCCACCCTTCTATGTCAATTACAAAAAAATAGATAAATGATTATAGCAAATCATGAAGACTATGATTATAAATGACAAGAGTAATGATTAACTCAAGAATGTGCACTCAGCATCCACTTAGATAAGGGGATAATTGTGTATGCAAATATGAATAATTTTATTTTTAAGTAGTTAAGAATAATAAATAAATAAAATTAATCATTTCTATCACACAATTACTCATTACATACATTTTTTAAATTATAACATTATTAACCTAAAAAAATTGCATATAAGTAGGTTCATATACTACTAACTACTAACGAGATAAACTTTATTATTATTTTTATAATAGTAGTTTAAGGTTTTTTTAAATGTAAAAATTGAACACATCTCAGTAGTTCACACGTTTTACTAAACAAACTGAATTAGACCTTTTGAAAGTTTAAAAAAATTAAATATAATTAAATTAAGGATATTAAATAACATCATTTTAATTTTCAATATAATATATATTGAGCAAGGTTAAACAATATACCTAGAGTTTATTCGAAACATACTTTATTAATTAATTAAAATCCGTTATATTGAATTTTGAAGAAAAAAAATATTAAGGATATTCATGAGTTGGCTAGGATTAGAGCAAATTCATTATCCCCTAAGGAAATATTCGAGTTACGTTGACTTGAATTTTTGTATTTTTTAATTTTTGTATTTTTTTATGTTAAATACAATTCAACCCAACTTACATTTTAGTGGGTCAGATTGGCTAATTAGATTGGATTGAGTTAAAATATTAAAAATTTTCCTTTTTTTTATTAAAAGTTGAAATTTTCAAATACTGAGTTAATAATAAAAAAAAAGAATAACACAAGTATAAGAGAATATCGAATTAAATCAAATTAATTTATATTAAGTTTAATCTAATCATAAATGTAAACTCGAAGTAATTGAATTAGATTAGATTGAGTTAAATTTGATCCAATCAAAACATGTAAGTATTAGAAAATACTATACAACTCTATGTAATCATTATTACGTTATATTTTAATGTAATATTTATAAATTACACAATTGATTAAATAAACATAATTGTAGTTACCAACATATAAATTTAAACCAATTCACATATTTTTACCCATTTTATAAGGTATATTTACAAAGTAAATTTTAAATAAACTTACGAACTGTTATGCATTTAAAAAGAAAAAACTATATAGTTTGGAGAAAACAGAGTAAACTTGAACCCTTATTGAAAAATTAAGCAAGCCATTAAGTCAAAAGCTTCCAAGAGCAAGTTATTGTCATGAATGCATTGGATGCCAATTCTAACGTTAGAGAAAATAACGAGGAAGCACCAAAACAGCAATCAGGCGAATCCTACAAACGCATTGACTTTTAAACCGACACATGTGAGCCACTTTTCTAATATCCAAAGCAGAGTAGACATTTGCCAGCAGGGCAATTACCTAAACCGCATTATTAAGTGGCCCTTTTACAAAATTTCCTTTTCTTTATAAATGAGAGTGAACACCCATCAGCATGGCAACTGTATGATCACGTTAAAGAACCATCACATCACTTTCTTTGCTGAAAAATGCATGAACTAATCTCAACTGGCCCAACAAAGAGTAGTAATGGGGCCATACGCAACTACTGTCTGCAATGTATTTTCTGGAGCACCGGAAAAACTGTGATCCTCGTGCTACACGTACATACTGCACAAGCTAAAGCTAGTTTATCTATAAAACTTCATTTCTACATCCCAAAATGGCTTCTACAATTTCTCTAGTCTGCTAAAGTATATAGTTACTCTATACAAGAATTGTTTTGGATTCAGGAATGGTTTCACCGCCTTGAAAATACCACCAAGACCAACATGGACATAGAGACCACAATTTTGAATCCAGATGTGTCCCAGAAATTCTGATTTTGCTTATCTGCACCCACAACTTCTTTTTGTTGCTTTGCCGCTAATTGATCTCTCAGTTCTTTAATAGCTTTGTCCCGTCGCTCACCCATCTGTTTACAAACCCATAAAATGAAACATGAGATTTGATAAGAACATTAGTAAACATAGGAAATTAACTTTGCCTAGGTAAGGAGGGTTAGATCATGTAAGTAACACAGCATGGCATCATTACAAATATATCTATGCATCCATCAAATCTCCTTCGATATCCCGTTTCGCTCTTTCATGGTTCCATGCAAGTTCTAGGCTAAAATAATCAAAGCATTTGATCAAAAAATTCAACTCAAAATTCAGAAAGAGCCAAGAGAGCTCAATTCAACTATATATTGTATAGAACAAGAACAGTAAGTATCTCTTGAACCAGAAGTGCATGCCAGGGTGATGCTTATTGTAGGAACAAGTTTTCTCAGTAAATAAGCAATTATTTCTTCAATAAGTTGAGCTAAATACACTTTGCGCAATAGCTAAATTTACCCTTTGGAGTTTTCGTGTCTGGGAACGAGCTTCCTGCAGACAGAATTCTAGCTTCAAAACCTTCTTCTTCAGCTCCTGATCAGTACGCCGCTGTTTCTCCAACTGTAAGTTAAAAACACATCAATGCCATTAGATACATAAGCCAAGCACCTCAAGAAAAGACAAGTTATAGAGTACGTACTCTAATAACAATAAAACACTAAACAAATTAATGAGTATCAACACTGGCAAACCAAGATAGTTTACCTGTGACTCTAATTCCTTAGTCTTGAGCTTCCAGTGAGCGGACATGATCTTAATTTCATCCTTAAGTTTTGTTATTTCTTCATCCTTAGCACCTAAAAGCTTATTCATCTTCTCAAAATTTTTAGGAGAAACCTCATCTAATATTTTCCGCAGTTCATAGTTCTTGTTCTCTCCGGCCTTTGCAAGAGCCTCCATAATATCGTGCTCAATTCTAAAAACTTCATCTTTCAATTGCTTTTGTGAAGATTCCCTTGCCTGAAGATCCTTCTGTAAATTGTCTAGTTGCTCCCCTAGCCTTAGGACACGAGCCTCGTGCTCTCTTAGTGAACCATTTTTCTCATCTAATTCTTTTAAAAGTTCTGAACATTGAAGCTGCGCTGATTGAGCTGATGCAGCACTTGCATCAGCAGTTTCCCTCGTTGCTACAAGCTGTGCTCTAAGGTCATCCAACTCCTTCAGATACTGTATCAAGATTACAGTATATGCTATCAGTAAATGATACTCAGGCTACTATCCAGCATGGTTTCACTTTCGATTTATACAGATAAATAATCGCTCAGAATCTATGGATTTTAGAATATATTTATAAAACAACACACAAGCTTGCAAAGTAATCAGAAACATGATATATAATTGAAGATATATAAAAAGGGTGTATGATACCAATCAAAAAACGAGTGCCAACAATGAAGTTACTTAGCACCTTGATGTTCAGTGATCCGTTAGAGAATACCCCGGAGGTTCTGGCATAATCAATATGTGGTGCTCCAGTTTATGTACAAATGATTTCTCAAATTCTCCTTTACTTCGAATTGTTGAATAATATTTCACCCAAGAGTAACATCTATTTAAAAGTTAAATGTGTAATTCTATATCCAAAATTGATTACTTGATGAATAATTTGTACTATATTTGTGTTTCAATTATTATTACATACATGGTTAAATTAATTTGTTGGTTTCTGATTTTTTTAATTAGGTCCTTCAACTTGTAATTGTTTTTTAATTAGACCTTTCCATTTGACCACAAACACTTAATAAAAAATGTTGTCCATAACAAGTGTTTTTCATGTGAATCAGTTATAAGAGTTTTCTACGAGGTTGATATTGGATGAAGTCTGGGTTGAGTTAAACTACGTGAAAGAATACTCGGGTTGAGTTCATCTATATAGATTGAAACCATGTACGAAACTCTCAAACTCTATTGTGTGCTTACAATACACTCTAGAACAGATGCATAAGTTCCCTGACTGATCTATAGTTAGGTATTTGTAGTTTATTTTATGCAACAACAGCAAGACGGAAAGATCCAATTAAAAAAATACAAGTTTAAGGCTACAATTAAAAATAAATGAAGACCTAAGTAAAATTTCCCAATAATTTAGGAAGTTACGGAGTAATTTAATTTATATAAAATGAGATGCTAATTTACAGCAATCCGTGATACACAGACATTTATGCCAAATGTTCACAATAATCATAAAATTTTTGCCATTACTGGTTAGAGAATTATGGCTAATTTTCACTCAAATCAAGGCACAAGAAATGCATCTTACCCTTAGCTTTATTTACGGAATTTTTCATTCTATATTCCAGCATTCTAGCTTTTTATTTATGGTAGTCATAATATGTAGGTAGGCGAATTTATTTTTCTTTCTAGTATATCAGCAAAGGGAGGGGAAAAATTATCCACCCAATAAATAAAAAATATGTTTTCCTGCCATAAAAAGGTGTCGTATATCATAGATTTAGTAATAATTGATTCATGCGCCGCAAAATCCTGATTCAAAGCTAATCTATAGCTTATACGGAAAAAAAACTTCTTAGACTATGTTTTCTAGTTCCCCGTGTATATCTCCTTACTGAGGCACAATTCCAAATTAAACGTGGACAACTCTTTTTACCCAGTCAAGGTGCACCAATTCCAACCCATACCTTAGCAATGGGCATTAAATGTTGAACCTAACCAAGTTAATATGCGATAACCATTGTGAAGGAATTTAGAAATTGGCGCAGGTAAGGATGAGTTCTCATTGTATAGAACCACCACTACTTAGCTTTATTTATTAATAATTAGATAGATGTTTCAATCCCTAACGCCATACAATACTAAGCTGCTCTAGCTCTATCGGTGCCACTTGAGTACATTAGTAATTTCTTTATGCTTTTCCAAACAAAACTGACATAAAATTATGTATATCAGCGATTTTCTAACATGATGGACTAAACTCCACACATTTTAGTAAATTTATAAATTTTAGTTAACAAACCCATAATTACTGCAGAAAAATGTAGCATGAAAAGTATTGAAGAATCGACGGTAGAAAGAGGTTATAATAATAATAATAGTTCGGTGGGATCCGCTATCCGCAAAATCGAAAGACAACTAGTAAAAAAAAATCCTAATAGATGGGCATCGATGTGTATATTGTTTAATGAGGAATATAGAACATCTAGCAAAATCAACACCAATTCACCCAAAAAAGCAAGCAAAAGACACAATTAGCGAATGATGCAAAAATTTAAAGAGAGTAAAACAAAAGATAAAAATCCTAATCAGGCCACTAAATAAGATCAACAGATGTGCTACTAAATAATGGTAATAATAATAATAATGAAAGGTAAACTCTAGAGAAAGTGTAAACCTTCTCAGTAGAGGAAGCTGAAGCCTGAAGCTGCTGGTCTTTTTGTTCCAAATTCTTCTGCAATCTGCCAATTTCCAATTCCATATTCTTGGCATTTGTCTCTGCTTCCTGCGAAAGAAAATCCATAAAAAAATTGCTGGACCCAAAAAATTTTAATGATTTCTCTCTGACCCCACGACTCCAAACACTAGAAAAAGTAGAAATGATTGACACCAAAGTTCTAATTTTTCTAGCACGACCAAAAAGAGCAAGAAAAAAAAATTACAAAAAATGGTTATACTGAAGACAAGAAAAAAGACAGAGAAAACAATCCAAAAAGACAAATATCTCGTACCTGTCTCGTTAGAGTTTCTTTGACATACGATTGTTCCTGCAAGGAAAGACGACTACGAAGCTCCTTCAACTCCGCCGCTAACGACACCACGTTGCGCCTAAAACTCTGTTTCTTTTCGTTCAAATCCTGTAACGACGGATCAACTTCTCGAGCAGCAATAGATGATGTCCGCGATGAAGATGGTTTCTCAGACATGGAAACTCGATATTCTTCAACGCAATGAAAGTGAGCTAACGTGTATGCCCCAAATCAGATCCTATGGACCAGGGACAAGCACTTCACGTCCTTGAAATGAAAGCAATTAAAATTTCATTCCTCCATGTGAACACGGTAGTTGAACATTAAATTTAACAAGAACCATACCCAAGGAAGAAAATAAATAAATGAAGTAGGTCTATAAACAAAAAATAAAATAAAAACTAAAAGAAAGTAGCTTAGAAAGTACTGGATCTTCTTTTCACGAAAAGGTTACAAGATTCAAATTCAAAAAACTTGATTCCCAATGAAATTTCGAGAAATTTGTTTTTTCTGACAGTGGTTGCACCAGGCATCCCCTCCCTCCATAATTGAAAGGAGAGAGAGAAGAAGCAGTGACCCGCCATGGGTCTATCTGTCATTGTCTAAAAAAATAATAATTCTGATAATAATAAATAGGATCAGGGAAGAGCCGTGATCAAAATTTATTGTTGTGTCTGCTACTGCTAACAAATTTTCACAATAATTTGAATCAAATCCTAAACTGTCATACATATCAAATTCAACAGCAACTCTTAGCACAAAGAGAAATTCATCAACTAGTCCACTGAAGAAGAAAACACTGAGATAGCATACACACCAGATTCCTGGGGTCGAATCTTCTGTCTGCTTATGCCGAAACTCTATCTGGTTCTGATTGGGGACGAAATAGTAAAGCTGGAGAAACAAAATGAGAAGGTGAAATGATGGAACTGAAACGAGTTGAGTAAGGAATCGTTTAATGGGAATCAAAGAGTCATATCACAACTTCACTAATTTTATATTTTAATGTTTTTCTAATTTGTTTCTTGTCTCATCTGTGAGTAATAGTTGGCTTGGTTTTCGCGACATGTCTGTGTCTTACGCATGAACCAACCTAGGTTCGGATCTGGGTGTTGTTCTACTTTATGTAAATGTAAATAAATAAAATGAATTAGGGAAATGAGAGCCAACAAGGAAAAAATCAGGTTATTTAATATTTTCTAGAAAAGTATAGGATGAAAGTGTTTATAAACAAATTTGGTCAATCAAATAACTTATTGGTGAGGAATATTTAGCATATTTATATTAGATTAAGTATTTTTAACTGCTTTATGAAATATATATTTTCATGTAGAGTTATTGGAGTTACTTCAACATAAGGATTTGATTAAATTTGCATGAGTTTAAATTTTATTGTATGATATACGAAGATTATTATTCTCATACATATTATTTGATATGTTACAAAATATTAAAAAATATATAAAATAATTAATCATTAGCAAATAGGAGTATTGATTATTAATTATTTACTTTAATGAATAAAAATGTTTAATAAAATAGATTTGATAGAATAGAGCTGTGGCCCCCAACACTAGGTTTGGATTTCCCGAAGGTAAGGTTTGGCGTGATGACAAATTCCGAAGCTACAGCTGGGATGGATAATTGATTGTGTTGACCCGAAAGGGTGAGCGCGGCAAATACAAACTTTAGGGTTTTGAAACGCGTGGATATGTGTGAGATTTATTGTATATAACATTTTATTGTAAATGAACACCAAATACACCCTGAACTATCACACTTTTTTGAATTTTGAAATTCAAAGTGGTATTTTTAGCCATTCATTGGTTATAACTGTGTGGCAGCAGATATATAAGTTCAAGAATTTTTAATGTAAGATTTTTCTGTTCAAATATGTTAATGTATTATGAAATCTAAGATTTTTGTTTCTAAGTAAACTTTAAAATTACAAAAATAACTGCTTTTAAAATTTAAAAAAAATGATAAAAAATTTAAAATATGAAGACTTTTACATTAAAATAAAAATGATAAAATATAAAAATAATATGATATAATAAAACTATACAAAATAATAAAATATAATAGTATAATACTTATATTATGATCGTAAAAATTTCATAAAAAACTTACATTATATCTTACATAGTTATATAACATTATTTTTAAGCAACTGTTTTTATAAGTTTTATTTCAACATTATATTAAAACGTATACTTTTCTTATAGTATTTTATCTATTTTTTAATTCTTGTAACTTGAAATTTTATTTAATCATTAAAATGTTACTTTTATTGCGAAAAAACAATTATTTATTTTAAAATATTTACTATATTATATTGTATTAGTTTGTTACAAATTGAATGTTTGTAATATAATATTTAACAGTTATGTTAGTATCATTTAAGTCGTATTTTGCTATAAAAATATAAGATGAGAATATGTAATAACTTGAGTCTTAAAACCTATTTTCTCACTTTCTTTTCTTTGTTTTTCTGATTTCTTTTTCTTTGTTTTTCTGATTTCTTTTTCTTCTTTCAGTAAGTTCTCGTCTCCGTTATGTTTTCTCAATTTTTGACCTCAATTATTATTTAAAAAAACAAAGCCTATAACTTAAGAGTTAATGTGTGTTTTATAGATCAAGTTCTAACTTTAAGTATATTTTTACTCTAAGAATTTTTTAATCCAATGCTGCTGGAATTGATTGTTGATTTAATAAGCCAAAAAATAATAATTTTCTCAATTAATTTAACATATATGATTGAAACTTTTGTATTGTTTTGCTATGTTTCTTTTAAGTTTCTTTTATCCATTACTTGAACTACAACTAACTTTTTAATAAGAGGAATTGTTTTAAGTTTTTTATTTATTGACTTGTGTATAGTTGTAATTTACGGATGAATTGTTTTGGAAAATTAAAGTTTATAAGTTTGGATATTTATATTGATTTTTAACTTAGTAAGGATCTAAGAAGATCAAATTTAATTGCTTGTAATTGAGTAAATTGAATTTTTATTGGGTCTAAAATTGTATTTTAAATTTATTAGGATAGTTTAATTGATTGAAAGTTATTTTTGGTTGATTATGAGCTTTTTGTAAAATTTGTTGATTTTACGAGTATTAAGGAGAATTTTAACTTTAAGTGCAAACTCATTGCGGCATTTGATTGATAACGTTGATTGTTCAAGATAAAAACTAAAAATTTAAGCCAGGAAAGATAATAAGCATCCCTCTATTTAATGAAGTTCATAGCTCAAGTAACATTTAGTCGTTCAAATTATGAATTTGTGAAAGTTTGATTAAGTCTTTGTTTAAATTTTTTAATGTTTAAAGGATAACATCACTCAAGTGCTGGCAAGATGTTTAGTTGATACAATAACTCACACAAGCAATACAAACTTTCACACAAGCAATAGTATACAATTTGAGCAAGAAGGCTCTAGGAGTATATTTTTAGTGTGTTCTATTGTATATCATTCATGTGACATAGCTTTGCTCAAGCAACATTTGTAAAGTAAGTCATTATTTTGTTTAAATATTTGATGTAGTGATACAATATTATGATTTAAGGTGATATTGTATTGATTGAGATGTTGTTACAATGCTTGTGAATGATACATATGTGTTATGGATAAAATTAAGGTTACAAACCTAAGATTGTATGTCAACTATTGTTTTGTTATATCTATTTTGTATAAACACATGTGCTTAATAAAAATGGTATTTGATGCCTTAAACTCAGTTTAATCTATGGAATCCAGATTTGCATACCCAAGACATTTGAAATAGTTAAGTGTCATCTATAGTAAAATATACTTAATATGAATATTTTGGAAGATGTCGGTTTATATTTCTTATTGTATATTTATTTTAATACTTATATTCATGTTGTCATATATAATTAAAGGAGTGTATTGTGATTTTGTTTATAGTCATATGCATATGACTTGTCTGTGTGATTTTAATCAAGTATTTATCTTGTGTTTTGTATTTTACCCTTATTCTATTGTTGCTTGGAGTTTGTTGTGATTGTATATAAATAAATAAGGTTTCAAAATATAGGAGTCAAACCTAAAAAAATAAAAAATTAGTAGATATTATATATGTTTCTTTTTGTTGCATGTGTGTGTATTTTTGTTTTATTGTGTATATGTTCTTTTAAAATGTCAAATTTGTAAACCCTCTAGTGGGTAATACTACCACATATACAGAATGTTCATGAATAAGTGAGAGTGTCTAGAAAAAATAATAATTTAAAAAGAAATGTATCATTTGTATTATTTTTTATTTCTTTCCGTTCAAATAATTTTCATTTTCATTTTTTTATTTGTGCTTGTAATGTCTTTATTTAACTATTTATATAGTACTTGGTACAAACCAATGTACTAACATACATCTATTAACATATGTATCACAAAATATAAAGTCTCTAAAATAGTGTGTATGACATACACAAATATTGTTAACGGATTTTCAGTAAGTGTACTGATTCCTCAAGTAATATAAGAAGTAAGAAGAGTATTGTATCCACAAAGAACGGAATTTGTAATTGGAATTGAAATATATATATATATATATATATATTAATATTTTGTGAATAAGAATAAGTAACAATTCTTTTTTGAATGAATTTATGAACATAATAATAACATGCAATTTAAAAATGATGTAATTAATAATAATAAAAGTGTTGGGATTGAATAGTAATATTATCCTTGGTGTACACTCTAAACCTAATTTAATATCATCTCTTCCAATAACCAATCTGCGCAAATTAAAGCCTTTTCAACCTGATTCCTCTTCATAAATTAAAATACCTAGCTTCTATTCCTAGTTACTAGAATAATTTAATCAACATTAAGATCAGTTGCTATATGCAGTCATTACACTATAATTCATCCCTCAACTTATACATGCAATGCATTTACGTTTGAATTCGAACTCAAAAGGGGCTTTTCAGTCACAATGAGAATTCTAAAATAAATCAAGATATAATGAAATGTAAAAGAGAGGTTCTTGAATTTAATGATATAAAAACAATGTCAAGAGTGCATTTAAAGTGAGAATTTACATTTACATTGAATCCCAAGAGAAAAAAAGTTAGCTACGCATGATAGCCATGAAAATACAAAACAAAAGGAAAAGAATGGATCTTGATCACGACGGCGCTCCAAGAGATTTCCAACGAATGGTAGATGGTAAGTCCTCTATGTTTAACCTAGCTCTCACTTTATAAGTTTCGCTCATTTAGGTCAAATTGCGGCCGTTATCTTGTGATTAGTGTTCCAACAAGGTTGACGCGTTCAATTAGGGCTTCCTTCTAACAAAATCTTTAAGTGAGTTTTAGTCCAAGCTGTCTCCATTGCTTAAGTAAAAAGTCACTTATGCCTCTTTCCTTAAGTGAAAAGTCACTTATGCCTCTTTCCTTCATTTCAACACCTCTTCTCTCTCTTTTTTCAAATTTAACATAATTCTCAACTTGCTCTTTGCAACATAAAATGAAGAATTACGAAATAAATAATAAATAAAACAAAATCTCGAATTAAAATAGAATAAATGAAGAAAATCTCTAATTAAACAAAATTAATAACAAAATCACACCAAATCTGTATAAAATCAAACTAGTAGTTAACTATTATCAAGTATCACACATCATTACATGTCATCATGTCTATTATATGTAGTATATATTATTTATTCTCGTATTAAGTACAACCATAACAATCCACAAATATATGTAAATAATTTTGATCATCACACATATACATATACATCGTAAATTATCCTGGTATAATTTAGAGAATATGTAAGAACCAACCTCTAATATAAATTATATATTGTTAACAAGAGTTTTGTCATCTCGTTTATATATAGATTTTGACGCTTGAACAGAAACTTTCTTTTACCTAACAATTGTCATGCATCCCTTAAGCTTTAGATGGTCCTTTTAGCAATATTCTTTTGTAGAAAGAATTAATTATATAGTGTTCAAATGATGCCTTTATTTAATTTCTTCTTGATTTTTTTCAAAATAATATTATTAATTGTACTCAATTATTTTTATCTCTCTGAGTAAGATTTGATTTTTTTTTTCAATATAAGTTCGGTCCCTCCTTTAATCTATTAGACTAGTAAATTTAATTCAATCTAATAACAAGGTATTTTAAATTTCTTTAATTGTTTTATTTTTCAAACTACAATGATAAGATTAGAAAATAGATGTCGCTAATACATTGTAATGATTTATGTATTATGAGATACTTAAGAAAGAGATATCATCTAAGATAGTTTTAAGATATTTTATTTTATTCTTATGTGCATTTAAAAATTATAATTTGAAAAGGTTACAAGTTAGATTTTGAGTATTTTCTAAAAAAGGTTAAAAAAACTAATATGTTAACGAAAATGGGTAAGTCGTATAGGTGACATGATTTTGTATAAAGAAATTATATGACAAAGGGATGACTTTAAAACTTTTTAATATTAATTAAAATTATACCTATGTGACACAATTTCACTGAAATAAAATAAAATAAAGATTGTTTCATCGTGACACGAACCAAAGAGAAATAAAGAAATTTATGGAAAAACAACAAATTCCAAAGAATAAAAGATCCAAAAGTCATTAAAATTGCACCAAAATGATATTTAACCTAAAAACTTTACTATGAAGTACCAAATTCTAATGTAGTTCAAAATAAGAAACCAAAAGTTATTAAAATGAATATAATGATGTTCTAACCTAGACCAATAAAAAAATTATAAGATAAACAACAAATTCCAACATATTTTAGAAATAGAATAACAAGTTATTTTATTCAACTCTGATAACTACTCTAAAATCAATTTTCATTCTACCTTTTTATACTGAAATTGTGTTACATAAACACATAAATACTTTCAATTAAAATTAAAAATTCTAAAATTATGTCAGTATCATACAATTATTTTTATACGAAATTGTATCACAAATGCACGATTTATCTATTTTCATAAATGAAAAAACATCAATTTTTACAAATATGAAAACAATTACACAATTTTAATGCTTTCAGATAAAAACATTATATAATAATCGATTTTATGAATTAAAATTAAAGAAAAAATAAGAGTGGATTGATAATTGATTCGAATCTGGAAATTATACAAAGAAAAGTATTACTTTTATTTATATGAATTTTTACTGCCAGTATCAAGTTATTTATGATATGTTTTAAGTCTATATGTTCAATAAATCACTGTACATATTAAATGTCAATAATTGAAGTATTGAATCATAAGTTTTATGAAGTATATCATGTTTACATTTTTTCATAAATTTGTTAAATAAATTAAATTTAATGAATAATTATGTTTTAAAACGCAAGTGTCGACGATAAGGTTACATAAATTTTTTTTGAAAGATACGTGATTATAATTATCCACATTATCATCTAGATTATCTAAAGATATGAAAAACTAGATTGATGAAAAAATATATTTAATGTACAAAATACACGAAAAGTATATTTACCTATATTTACTTAATCCAAAATAATTTGGTTGGTAATAGTAATGGGATTATTTCATGACATTTTTTTTCTCAATCAACTAACAGACATGATAAACTTTAAATTGGGCCTTATGTTCGTTGTCCTGCAGGCTATGATAAGCTGCACCCCCATGGTTTCAAGCCCTACAACCGTGGGGTGGCGAAATGGTAAAATTATCCATGCTTTAGACTTATAAAATAAACTTTCACTTTCCTTTCTTCCTCACCTCATCTTCTTCCTCCTCTGTGTAACCCCATTTATTGTGCCCTCCTTGTGTGTTGGAGAGGCTCTGCCGGAATAATGTTGTCCTTCAAAGAATTGTCATATTATTGTTGTCTTCCCGTGTCATTTGAAGAGTTTATTTTCTGAATTTATTTGTATTATTATTGTTGCTAATTTATTTTAAATTGGGAGTTATGGGAAGTTTATAGATTGTACAATTTGGAATATATTTTCAAATTTTTTTGTACATTTCAAAATATATAATCTATAATGTATTTTTAGATTAAAAAATGTATTATAAAATATATATTTTTAAATATATTAATATATTTTAGATTTTACATTTTGGAATGTATTTTTTAGATTCAAAAATACATTACAACATGCACAATATAGAATGTGTTTTGTTTTTTTAAACAAGTTTATTAATAATAGAATTATTTGGAAGAGTTATGGTTAATTATAAGTGGTGCATCTCAAGGCGATATGTGGTAGGGACCGATAATGTTAGTCTATAGAAGAGACAAAACAAGTTGTCAATAACATTAATGGTGATATAGTGTATGCAGCTATAAAATGGTATGAAGAGCAACAATTCCCTAATGGACCTTTTGATACCTCCGTATTAGCGAGTTATATTGATAACTTTTTCTTAAGATTGTAAGAGAGTGAGGTAAGAAATGAAAGCTTCACTTAATGATGTTACATTTGGTTATGTGTTTTTTATAGTTAAGAAAATATTGATATTCTTTTAGGTTTGAGAAGAACTGAAATTGGTCGCTCAAGGGCACAAATTAAGTAAAATTGAGATCTCTCATATCTAAATTGAGGTTATAGTGCTTAACTCTAGATTATTGTATTTGTGCAACATCAACTATGAAACCATTGATAACGGTCTTATTTCAAACTTCATGAAAAGGTGGCACTGGGACACCTACACTTTTCACATTCTTGTTGGTGAAATGAATATCACCTTGGATAATGTGGTTGCTTTTGTTGCGTATCCTCGTCATGGAACAAATTTGTACACATGTGACATTGGATTTCACATATACATCAAGATTATTGGTTGATCTTCTTGGGGTGAACTTTGATGATGTCACGAAAAAGTTGAGATATTGTCTTGGTGCACATGCCAGGCCAAATTGGTTGTGAGAGGTATACAAGGAGTGATGTGACTAGTAGAGATGAAAGTTTATAGCTTGGACTTATTTGTTGCGTCTTGTGAGATTCACAATCTTTGCTGACAGAGGTGTGACATTTATTAGTGTGTGACAGAGGTGTGACATTTATTAGTGTGTCGTACTAGTAGTTGTTCAGCAATTTGTGAGTATGTAGTGGGTACTTATGGAGTGTTATCACACGTACCAACATGTATGATTGCTGGGAGAATCCGAGGGACAAACACTGGAGAGATCTCACAAGAATGAGAACAAGAGCCCAACACATAAGGGAATAACACCACCTTTAACCCAAAATCTTAAGACATTATGTTTGTGGGTCTTTTTTCTTATATGTTTCTCAAGTTTCTCATTTTATCCAATGTGAGACTTAGACTCACACTTGAATACCTAACAATCTCCCCCTTAAGTGAGAGTCCCTCTTTCACATTGATACACTCCCCTTCGAGCGGAAGCAAACGACCCCTTACTTGTATCGCCGTTCACACACTTATACGAGACACACTTGCCTAAAACCTCTGTTAGGAAGACTTTAGATACAGGGTCAAATTGTACTCGCCCAAGCTGCAAACCATTGACTTTGATACCACTTGCTGGGAGAATTCAAGGAGGCAAACACCGGAGAGATCTCAAACAATGAGAACTGAGCCAAAACCCATGCAAGGGAATGACACCACCTTTAACCCAAAACCTTAAGGCATTGAGTTTGTGGGTCTTCTTTCTTATATGTTGCTCAAATTTCTCATTCGTACTCAATGTGGGACTTAGACTCACACTTGAATACCTAACAATTTTCGTTCAAGTGAGAGTCCCTCTTTCACACTGGTACACTCTTCTTCGAGCAGAAGCATTTTCAATGCACGAGTACCTCACTCACAAAGATCTTCACTCGTACTGCCGTTTACACACTTAAATGGGACACATTTGCCTGAAACCTCCGTTAGAAAGACTTTCGATACAGGGATCAAATTGTACTCGTCTGAGTCGGTTACACAAACCATCGACTCTGATACCACTCGTTGGAAAAATCAAGGGAAGAAATAATGGGGAGATCTCACAAGAATGAGAACAGGGCCAAACACACAAGGGAATGACACCACCTTCAACCCAAAACCTTAAGGCATTAGGTTTGTGGGTCTTCTTTTTTATATGTTGCTAAACTTTCTCATTTCTACCCAATGTTGGACTTAGACTCACACTTGAATACCTAACAATGACTAATCAGGAGATGCATGTTTTGTTAGACAAAACAGTTAGGTGGTTATGGAAATAATATATGAATATATGTTTTTTTTTTAAATTGTAACAGACATGGTTATGTGAGCACTTTTTAGCGATGGGAAGAAGGGATATGGATATCACGTATTAGGAGGTTCACCCTTACGCTAGACAATATGTGACATGACGCTATATATACACTATTGGCATTATGTGTGTTTGGTTATATGATATTACCCATGTTGGTATGATTTAGAGTTCTTATGAAGATCATCGTCCCAATAGTTCATTTGAGTCGATATCTATGTTCTCAATATATGTTCAGCTTGGTACGTGTTCATATTGTCATTTGGTAAAGAGTGTTTTGTGACAATTTGGGTATGAGTAGACAGTTCCTCAACCCCCTTACCATTTAAAGAATGTGTTGTGGCTATCATAGATGATTAATTGTTGCATTTTGCCAACCACCTTGTTACGGGTGTGGCACTGGCTATACTTGCACTAGTTTAAATCTTTGTCATATCCATACATACTTCATAGGGTTGAGGAAGATCGATTGTTTGTATTACCACGTCGCCACCCGCAAAGTCCAAATGATGACGAGCATAACTTGTATCACATTAGGAACATACTTGTCTAATGATCAGTTTATCTTATTCATATCTATTGTTTTACCATGGTTATTTTATTTTAGTATATCCAATAATTAACGTCATTTCATTAAACGCATGGTATATTCTTTGACATCTTGTATTGTGCATGATTGATTACAAACATGTTTTTAAAAGTACTTTAACATGGGAGGAAACCCATAATTTATCGTAGTTAACTTATGATATAATAAATGAGGAGGTGGTGTACACTAAACATCTATATTTTATATGTGGAGGCGACAAGAACATAGTAGTTAAATAGTTTTATTATGTACTTAAATTTTGTATTTTTAAGTTTAAAAATATATTTTAGGTGAACTTCAAAATATTATTATATGGCATATTTTGATGGTTTCTACAAAGCAATAAAATACAACAAAATTTGTATTAATTTTTTTTTGTATTACGTGGCTTAAAAAATATTAAAAAATCATAAATTTTATATTCCAAAAATATATTTGTATACGTTCAAAAATATATATTTTATATTAAATAATATATATTTTGATATACATACTTTGTAATATGAAATACATATCATTGTTCTGAATTATATTGTACAATAAAAGATACAAATATAAGAAAAGTAAAATTAGAATTCCAAATTTTATGAGAGTGCAACTTGAAAATACGGGTGCAAAATGCAATAGCCTGTCATGCTATGTAACTCGTTTTTAAGATGTGTCTGGGCCATAACAGGTCTGACAGTAGGTGTCAATTTGGAAAGAAAACAAAAATAAGCCGAATCATGTCCTTTATTTCTCATTTATTATTTCTCTTCAAATCTTATATGCAATATAAAACATGTCACATGTGTTTATTACAATGTCATGCAAACCATATTTTAGATTTGAAGAATTTACTTATTGGTGAAAACTTAAAATCTCAACCCGCATCTTCTATATGTATGTATACAATTATTTATTTTATGTTTTAATTATAATTTATCTTAACTTATTATTTACTTAAATGTTGCTTTTTAACAAAAAAAATTAAAAATATTTATTTAATATTTTTATAATTATTTAAAACATTTTATCTTTATTAAACTTGTTACATACAATTACCAATACATTAAAATTTGATAACTTTACTATAATTTATTCCTATTAGGTACTTGCATAATTTTTTTGGGAAATATAATATATTGTTGCTATCTAAATATTCATCAATTAAAAATTAAAATCTTAATAATTAATTCTTTTATTTTATTATCTTAGTTTATTTCTTAATAATTAAAATATTCAACATTATTTTTATTTTAACTTATTTTATATTAAAATTATAATACATATCAAATTAAAAAAAAATTGAATCCCGTAAATCATAATATATATATATATATATATATATATATATATATATATATATATATATATATATATATATATATATATATATATATATATATATATATATGTGTGTGTGTGTGTGTGTGTTTTTAT
>Ga0099825_1001855_pt1 | contig 27482 bp, 11 predicted proteins | sample SiratroredBW_FD_76838 | JGI IMG/M metagenome (GOLD analysis project Ga0099825, IMG submission 76838) | Root nodule microbial communities of legume samples collected from California, USA - Siratro red BW | ecosystem: Host-associated > Plants > Roots > Nodule | place: USA: California | collected...
CTTTTTATTTTGTTTTACCCGTTTTGGTGTTTTTATTTTTTCCCCTTTAAATTTTTTTTTTCCTTTTTTTCACTTTTTTTTGGTTTGAAACTTTATTTTTTTGGCTGTGTTTTTTTTTTTTTTTTTTTGATCACGTGATAATTTTAGTATCAGTCCGCACACCTAATAGCTGAAAAGTAGAACTGCTATCAGTTTTACATAATCACTTCACTTCACAGTCATCTTATTTTAGAAGACAGAGAAAGAGAGTTTTGATTGTTGTTTTGACAAAATTTATATTTCGAATGGTATGCTGTAAATGTATGTTGAACTTTTACATATCGGTGAGGACGCCTAAAAGTTGAGTGGTAAAATTGATTTTTATGGTGGTAATTAGTTCACTATTATCACGCATTTATTTGTTTGCATAATTTTGAAGTTTGATTGGTATTGCTATTCATGTATGTTGAGCTTTTTGCGTGCTTAATTTTTCATGATTCATGAAATTTGTGGGAAGTGTTGCTAATACGTGGATGAAATGGTGCAGTCTTTCGATCATGGATATTATTTGTTGGTAAAATCTATTCAAGAACTCCGAGAGAAAAAGGATGGCCTTGTTACTGTTGGCATTGGTGGTCCAAGTGGATCTGGTAAAACGAGGTATTGATAGTGTTGTCAATGCATTATTTTGAATATGTTTTGCTAGAGTAATATGCCTTAGTTGTCCTCATTTGTTTGTACAATTTCATGGTTCCTGAAGCTTAGCAGAAAAGGTGGCATCTGTTATTGGTTGTACTGTTATATCAATGGGGAATTACCGTCATGGGGCTGATGAAGGGAATGATGTGGATTCTATAGATTTTGAAACGCTGATTAAGAATCTTGAGGTTTGCATTTGCTTCTCTATACTTTACCACGCTTAAAATGCTGATCTGGTTATCCTTTATATACTTGAGAAAAATAAAAAAGAGAGATTATATTTTAGACAGCTCGTTCAAGACTCTCTTTGGTTCTCATATTTATATGTATAATTTGTACATATACAATGAGAGAGGGAAAACAGTAGAAAACAAGTAAAGACCCATCTAGGACCCTAGGTACAGATAGATATTAAAACAACTTTTTAATTAAGCCAATTCTAACAGGTCCTGATGTGTTTGCAAGCCTAATCTTATGATGCCTTTAAATGCTTTACTTTTCGGCCTTTTCTAGCTTTATGTTTTTTATATTGGAGAAATTCAGCATTCCTAAGATCTGATTCTGACCGAAAAGAACAACACCAAAAGATGAAACAAAAAAAAAAAAGGATTGTTGGCAAAGTAATTATTTGCCTGTTTTTCTTTTTTGGAATGAAGCAGATTACATCATGTGTCGATTTAACACGTAGTTTCCAGGACTAGCTTATGGTTTAAGTAAGCAATGCAAACGAGTCTTGTGTCTTGCTTTGGGCTATTTTTTTTTTTCATTTTGTGGTTTGTTAATGAGCTTCTCTGTTTTAATTAGGATTTGACTAAAGGCAAGGATACATTAATCCCCAAGTTTGACTATCAGCAAAAGAAGCGTGTTGGCTATAAAGCAATAAAGAGCACTTCATCTGGGGTGGTAAGCTATGCTAATTGTAGTTTTGGAGGAGTTCCTTGTTTCACTTTTTTATTCCTTTTTATACAATTGGTTTCAGGTAATAGTTGATGGCACATATGCATTGCATGCAAAACTGCGGTCTTTACTGGACATTCGAGTTGCTGTGGTATATTGTTTTTTCTTTTCTTAATATTGCAATGACTTTATCCCCATCATTATGTTATCAATTGCTTAGAAGCTTCAAAATAATACAGACCATATATTTTTGACAAATCAGGTTGGTGGTGTTCATTTTAGCTTGCTTTCTAAAGTTCGCTACGACATTGGAGATTCTTGTTCACTGGATTACCTTATAGATAGCATTTTTCCATTGTTTAGAAAACACATTGAGCCAGATCTTCATCATGCACAGGTTGGTCAGGTTCTTATTCTCAACTCTGAATTTCATAGCTAATATTTTTATTTCCTCTGCCCTTTTTTTGGCAGATCAGAATTAATAACAGCTTTGTCTCATCATTCAGAGAGGCGATCTACAAGGTTAAATGCAGAAGTGAGGTGTGTCTGTTACCTATACATTAGTACTAATGATTGTATCCTATAAGTGAATTTTATTTTCCAATTAGTTGTCTATTACTGAAGGTGCAAACTAGTCTGCTAGCTAGTTGAGCACTTGAAACTCAAGTTTGGTTTGTGAAAAAGAGGTAGCTCATGCTTAATTTATTTAAATGAGCTCAATTAAAGGTTTGAGCATTACCTGTTTAAATAATATGGAATTTTAAGCTTTACCCTTTCATGGCTTGAATATTTTTTTCCCTTTACTAAATTTCTTCTTGAATTAGTTTTAAAGTTTAATAAAGATGAATGGAGAGATATATTCTTTTGAAAGTTTAATACAATAACATCAATAACTTTGTCTTGGCGAGGTCAGCCAAATGAAATCCCTTTTAATAATTTTCTACAATGTCCACACTCTCTTGTTTCCTAAGGTTTCACAACGTTAGAAACCATGTGGTCTACTCTTTTCACTTGTGCATGTGGTGATCTTCCTTGCACATGTCCAAAACATCTGAATTGATTTCCTGTCATCTTTTGTGGATAGATACCACTTTAATATTTCCCCAACTACAATAACGCTGAGTCTTGTCATTTCTAGTGTGACCATGCATCTTTCTTAATACTCTCATTTATGCAACTTGTACTATTCTCTCACGTCCCTTTAAGGCATAACATTCACAATCTGAGTATAATTGGTCATTTGGGTAGTACAATAAAATTCCCTTTGAGCCTGATGTTATTTTGTGATCACAAATAACTTTCTTCCTTCTCCATTTTAACCACCCAACACTATAAATAAGTCAGATTTTTCATCTTAAAACCAATTGGTGTTAAGTGAAGTTGTTCAACACAACACGCCCACACGCACATACACAAGTTGCACCCCAAGATTTATGTAGGCAATGAGGGACTTTCCAATACACCCCCTCCATAGATGTTTTCCAGAATAGACGAGCCTACCAGAAGAGGTGATTGACCAAGACGAGCTATAGGCTTTGATATTATGTCAAATTTCATCTCGAAACCAATTAGCATTAAGTGAAGTTGTCCAACAAATATATAAGCTGAACCCCTACCCCTCGATAGGTGTTTGCTAGAATAGACGAGCCTACCATAATAGGTGATTTACTGAGATGAGTTAAGGCTCTGAAATCATGTCAGATTTCATTTCAAAACCAATTGGCAATAAGCAAAGTTGTCCAACAAATATATAAGCTACACCCCAAGATTTGAGGCAGGTGGTGAGACTTCTCAACAATATATCTTAGGATGGTCATGCTCTGGCTGTTAAATCTATACTACTCATTGTTTGCATGTCCATTGTCTGTTATTAGATTATCTGCTATGTTTTCTAGTCCTTTCACTGGTTATTTTGTCATAAACTCATAGTTTTGCATGTTAGATTATTAGAGATTGGTAGAAAAAGGGAATGTTTAACTAGTTCCTTGTAGTTGTTAATATAAACCAAGCATGGATGTATCTGCATGTCCTTTTATTGTTTTCTTCTCGAACTATGAAATGGTTATTTTCCCGTTTAGATTAGTCTTCTTATATTATAATCTTCTATCTCAATTTAGAATAACTTTTATAAATATGTCTTATTTTTCTAGTATTGTGTGTATGTTTGGCATACAGACTCTTATGTTTTGAACTTAAAAATTTTGTGACAGTCTACAGATGGACATTCAGGTTCCGCTTTTCAAGGAAATGAAGCCCAAACAGATAAGTTAGTATTTTGATTATGGAAAGAATGAGTTTGGTGGTAACTAGTTAATTTTATTTTTGGATCTACTTTTCTAATATGTAGAATTTAAAATATTTTGGCTGGAAATTTCCCTTGTTTTCAGTTTTATTGAAATGTACCTTAGACCACCTTCATCTAGTGAAGAAGCAAGGATAAATGATTGGATCAAAGTGCGGCAGTCTGGAATTAGATATTATCTATCACTTGGTGACCAGAGGATTGTTGACAAGAATTTCATTATCAGGCCTAAAGCTGAATTTGAGGTATGGATATTTTCCATTTCCTTTTTACTTCAAACAAAAGTATAAGCAAGATGAATGGGATGTATCTCATATGCACATTAGGTAGAGGATATCTTACATTACTGTATATTTAAGTGTGCTTATTACAATAAAAATCACAAATATTGTGATACATGAAGTCTTACCAAAATATCATACACTAAACAAAAACAAAAATATAGTCAATTATTAGTAAGATCCAGTTTATGAATGAAATGTGCAAAATTTAATGACAATAAATTGTACCTGTAGAAGGAGTGATCCTAAATTTTAATATTTTCAGTCCCCACGAGGAGTAGTCTCAAGAGTTATACTATTTAATGTCAAATCATACAACTCTAACAATTTAAACATTTAGAATCACTGATAAGTGTTGTACGAGTGTTGGTGTCTGATACACCATTGAATAGGCATGTCTGAGCTTAATAGCGCCCAGGGAAGTTCTTCCTTTGTTGTTGTCAATAATAGTTTCCTTTTGTTGTCAATTCTGAATTTTCAATGGAAGTAGCCGAAAGGGTATTCCCCACATAAGTTTTCTTCTACTTTCTTCACTTCTTACATTGGAAAGCACCTCTCGGATTTTTGGAAGTGGTTTCGTTCCAAGGATCATCCTGCCTACTTTGTTGAGTTCCTTGTTTCCCAACAGGAATTTGTAGATCCTATCCTTCTCAGCCAACTCTCTGTACTGTTTCTTGTCTTTTGGACATTTCCATTCAATTTTTTCATAAATGTCAAGTTGCTGCCAATGTATTAAGGTTGTTGAAGTATTCAGTCGCTGAAATTCACCTTGTCCTAAATCATGGGGAATGCTCTTGATCTCGAATATGGCACAAGTGTTGTTCATATTCAAATGTTTTCGCCACATCCCAAATCCTTGGGGTGTAATAGTACATGAAGTTTTCTTCAATCTCATTTGTCAAGGTGTTAGCAACAATGATATCACCAAACTATTTTCCAGCTGCCATTTCTGGAGGTTGGGATTTCCTTTCCTTGGTGGAAGATGGGAAACTGACCTTATCCATTGGATGAAGTTTTGGCCATTTATTTTATGGCTTGTAATGCGAAGAGCAACTCCTTTGACCAAACTGGTACCAGTCTCCAGCTTCAACAAGTTTTCAGGTTTTCACGTTCCGTGGTGGATTGGGAATAGGGTTAGCAATGGTTCAGATCGAGTTCTTTTACCATGTGGAATAATGAATTCATATTTCATTGATTTATAATTGATACAGTGGGCAAAACAAATAGGAATGAAACAATCAGTCTGCTCACTAATTGTATGCCCAAAAATAAGAGGAGCAAAATTTCCCATAATAACAGTAACTAACAAAGTAAAGAAAATATTATAGATTGTGTTCCTAGCTGTACAAATTGGAAATGTATGATTCTGATTGATCTTGATTACCCAAGAAAAAAACGCATGATTATGATTGATCCTGACTACCCAAGATAAACACATGATTCTAATTGATCCTGATTACCAAAAGGAATTGCTGACACTTCTTTTGGCATTTTATTCTGTTAAACTTGTTATCCATCATGAAAAAAAAATGAACCTACTCCATTCTAGCTGATCTTTGTTTGCTTTTTATGATTTTAATGTTGGAACAGGTTGGTCGAATGACATTGGGTGGGTTGTTGGCTCTTGGGTATACTGTTGTGGTTAGTTATAAGCGTGCATCCACAATTGTCAATAATGGCAAGGTTACCATGTCTTTTGAGACCATTGATGTTCTTGGTGAGACATTCATGGTATTGAGAGGAACTAATAGAAAGGTATAGTTTTTTCTCATCCCATTAGACATGTTCTATTTAAAATGCAATCATTTTGATTGCATTTACTCTTTGCTTTTAAGGACTCACCAGTCACCGTGTTTATTTTATGTAAATCATCTTATTGTAGATTTCATTATTCTTACTGTTGTTTCTTTGTTTGATCAAGGCTCTAGTAATAGTTAGTAGTATAAATAAGGGTCAATCCTCTGTATCACATTTAAAATACCTTGTTTTCTCATTTTTTGAGGATTTTTTATCCTTGCACTGTGAACTCTTTCTTTAACAATTTCTTATATGAAAAAGCTTTCCACGGTTTCTTCCATTTTATATTAAATAGCATTTTTTTTGTTTTTACTTTCTGCTCTGTCGATTAAGCCTTTTTTGGTTGATAATATGGTTACTTATGTGAAAAACGGAAAAAAAAAAAAAAATCTCAGACTGTTGGAACAGAAGCATCAAGGATGGGTATTGATGGACCTTGGATTACTAAATCATATCTGGAAATGATTCTGGAGAGAAAAGGTAGGGATTGGGATGCTCTCCCTTTAATATAGTTTATGCACATTTAATTAATTCAGTTGTTTTTCTTACAAGTGATGATAACTGCTACAACATGAAAAATATTGTAGTTTGAAGAGTGTTAGGACAACATTTGGCCAATTACCTTCACGACTATTTGAATTGTCTATTTCCAGTAGATTATCTTAATTATCTAGACTAATGCAAATACAGTCACATAGTGTCAGTCTGTACACATATTTAATTTTTTTAAAAGCAGTTCAATATAATTAATTTGACAAGAGTATGAAAGAAAAAAATATTGTGCAGTGTGGTTTAGAGAGTTGTCAAAGTGTAAAGTGGTCCAATAAAATTTGGAGACCAGAAAGGGATATTCCCTTTATTGTAATTATAGATTATAGATATATTATAGTTATAGATGACAAATTAATAAAAGATCTTATGTTGCATTGACTTATATTCAACTTCTCACTTTCACTTGCAGGTGTACCTCGTCTTAGTACTCCACCACTTGTGTCTAATAAGGCTGTGGTTGGTAGTCAAGAAACAGCAATCATTGCGCCAAAGCCAATCCGTGTTACTCCTAACGTTGTTACTGGCCTTGAGGATTTACCTCAGCCATGGACTCGATCCCCAACAAAATCTAAAATGGAACCTGTTGTGGCTGCATGGCATTTCATATATCCAGATTCCTCCCAGCCTGACAATTCAGTCCTAGGTATTCTTCCTTAAATTGGAGGATGCAAATAATTTTGTACATGTTTACGTAAAATTTCCTTTATATCAAGACTTCTCTCATGAAGCAACCGCAGATCCTTCATCTTTCAGGGATAGTATTAGGCTTGCTCCAATGCCTGATTCATTTGACTTGGACAGGGGATTGCTTTTGGCTGTTCAAGCAATACAAGTAAGGAGCAAAGGCTTGGAAATTTCTTCTGTGTCGTATGTTTTGAAGATTATAATTGCATAGGACATTCATATTTATGTGTTTGATGGAATCCTATTTGCTTATTTATCTGTGTCCCAGGCTTTGTTGGAGAATAAAGGTGTCCCAGTCATAGTTGGAATTGGTAATATGGACCTTTCTTGATACAGCGTCCTCCTTCCTTTGTGTGTGGTTGTTTCCCCTTCCCTTTAGCGCACAATATTTAAGAGGAAAAGACTTCACACTGATATAATTTATATAAGGAGGCACGTGAAAATAAATGTAAATGTAAGGTCATTCAGCTATTATCAAAATATTCCTACCTCAAACTTAATTGAGCTGAATCGAAATATTCCTATCTCAAACTTAACAGAAGATGGAGTCTGTTAACTTGACTCGAGTGCAGCTCACCTTAAGCCCATGACCCACTCAAGTTTTATAAGCCAATATTAAGCTTTTTATTAATTAAATATTTTAGTCCAATGATTTCAGATTGCATATATATGTAAATCATATTGAGCCTTTTCTTTTGGTTACTGATGTATTGAATAATGCTGAATCAATTTTGCTTCATCTTATTCTCAGCATGCATTTTTACGGCTGTAGTTCTGATAGAATCACTTATCCTGGAGAAGTTGTGCTTTTCAGGAGGTCCAAGTGGGTCTGGGAAGACTAGTTTGGCTCACAAAATGGCAAATATAATTGGTTGTGAAGTAGTTTCCCTGGAAAGCTATTATAAACAAGTAAAGGATTTTAAATATGATGACTTCAGCGCACTTGATTTATCTTTGCTATCGAAGGTAAGGTAATTGAACAGTTTAGGTGCAGTTGATTGGGTCACTCTGCATGATATTGATTGATGTTGCACCTTCACATACATTATTTCTTCTGAGAAATGAATCTTTTTTAGTACTTATTTTTACAATGATATGTCAATTCAGTGTCACTACTTTTAGTGCCCATTAATTACCCTACTTCATGGTTTGAAGTAATAAACAACTTAATGTGAAGCATTTGCTTTAGAATATGTAAACCTTTGCATAGTTGGGGATAAACTCTGGTTAGACTTGATCTAGTTAAGAGCTTTGTGTGAATTATTTGACAGAGAGTCTATACATCTTGTCAAGTGCTCCAAAACTCTTATCCCTTAATCGGAATGATGTGACAATCCAACTCATTAACAGAATGCCTTCAATTGAATCTAAAAATCAGTAGAAGTTAAGGATTTGAAGCGAAGGAAAGACTTCTTTTAAAAAAGTTGTTTTTGGTTTTGAATAATTTTCTCACAGTTTATTTTATATTTGTAAATTTGTAATCTAAGATAAATATTTGATTGATACTTAGTGCTAATTTGTAGTTATTAAGGTTCATAGAGTTTCATGAGAATTGAAACTTGATTTTATTGCTGGAGGGGAAAGAATTATTACAACAACATTGATTGTTGCGATATGCCTATATATAGCTAAGAAAGGAAACTAACTCCCAACAGACTTCAAACAACTAACACTGACAGCTGTTAGTTACATAGATGAACGGCTAACTGACTTAAAACTGAAAATACAGTGATTTGAAGTGAGCAACTATTTGGATAAAAATTTACATTGTTCTATTAAAAGTCAAAATTCTAATAAATTCATGAGTGTGAAAATGGCATTGTGGTCCAAGAATGACAAAAGTGTTAAGGCTCTATTTTCCATCTACAAAGCACAAGAATGACACATATACTTTATAATATATAGCACAAATTTGGATCGACATTAGGACATGGCAAAATAAAGAAACATAAGACATGGGAACATGACACACACTGTGTGGGTATATATATGTATGTATATGACAACAAGATTATATGTTGATATGATAATAACTTAGAGTCTCAAAAACAAATTACTAAGAAGTATCACGTTCCATCATTTGGCATCTGTTTGTGGTATTAAAATCAAAATAAAACTCCTTTAAATAAGTAAAAAAATTGTAAAACTATGGAGGAGTGGAAGAGAAATAAAATAAAATAATTCAATTGGAGCATATGGAGAGAGGATAGAGAGAAAGAAAAGAAAGAAAATGAAAGTTGATTACAGGAGTGGAGAGAAAAGGCGTCACAATAAAAGTTGCAATTGTCGCCCCAAAGCAGTGTTTGGCTGTGTGGAATTGCTCACTACTTGCCAGCATGGAATGGTGTGAATTGCGTGAAGGTGAAGAGGGAAGAGATAACAATTCTCTCTTTTCATAACATGATTTCAACTTTTAAAATCCAAATGAGCGACCGTGCCATCATTGGTGTGTCCAGTGACTGGGCAATGCCGAGGTTTGGTGGGCTGTATTCAACACAACCTCCATGCCACGTGTATATCCTATCGGGTTCTCACACATGGAACCGCCTGTTCTTGGCCAAGTTTGAGCTTCACAGTTTATACATCATGGACACAAGGATATGATAAATGTGGAGCATGGACACAGTTATTGTTTAATGTATTAAATTAACATGAAAACAAATCTTAAATTAAAAGAGAGAATTGATGTTTCAGAAATTAGCATGATTCAATTTACACACAATAAATGCCACATGTTATCTAATTATTGTGATATTCCTATATTTGCAGGTATAGAAGTTCAATAATTATAAGTTAAATTTAAACAATGAAACTAGGAGTGTCTAACATGAATGTGAAGCTAGGAGTTTCTAATATGAATGTGTCTGACAATGGGTATGATTATTATTTTACATTGTTTCTGACTGCTTTCTTGTTTGCCATACACTAATAAATTTTTCTTCAAAAGTAACCACAAAGAATCTTTATCCCAGTATATTTAGATAAATTTCTTTATAGACACTTGAAAAGAAGAATAGTTGAAGTTAAAATGAAAATTAAATCGAACTTCTTCCCTAAGATAAAATCAACTTGTATACTTTAACTTTTGTTTTATCTTAAACAAATGTTCAATTCAATTTACTTATTTTCTTCCCCTACAAGTGTTTATAGAGAAATTTATTCATATGGAGCCTGAGTGAAGCTAGTTCTTGGATCAAGAAGTAACATGGGGAACTATCGAAAACCAAAACTATAATAAATTCATTGTTATTAAAAGTGTCATTCTCGTGCAGAGGCTCTATTTGTCATGATACAAAATCTTTATGGACGAGTCTATTCTGATTCCTGCTGTAATGTTTGTTGGTATCAGTTACTTGTTTCCTAATTGTGTCTTGGAACAGTTAAAATAGCATTTTTTTGCATTATTGTAAAATTCTGTATTTTTTTGCTTTCTGCGTTTGTTGCTCAAATAAGATGATGGTAATATCTATATTCACCAGGAAAAGAGTTGATGGTAATATCTCTTTGCCTTAAATGCTTGGTTAGTCTATGCTTGTGGATATTTTCTGACAAATTACTAATGGATTATTTAACATTCTCGTTCTCGGGTCCCTTGCAGAACATTGATGACATAAGAAATGGTCAAAGAACAAAAGTACCTATATTTGACTTGGAAAGTGGTGCTCGGAATGGTTTCAAGGAACTTGAAGTTTCTGAAGATTGTGGAGTGGTCAGTTATTAACTAGCGCCCCAAAGGCCTAAGATTTTGCCTCTGTACTGACTTTTCTTTTGAGATTTAATAAAATAGCCTGAAGTTGAAAAGTAATTTCTTCAGTGCACTTTAGTTTTCATGAAAAGATATCCTAGTAGATTTTGAATTCAGTGCCAATCTAATATTAACATGGTAATGGATTAATGCTCCTTCAGCTTAAAGTTCGAAAAAAATGAAAGCTTGCTTAAACCATTTGCTGATATATATTTTAACTAGAACGTTGGAAAACAAAAATTTAACTCCAGATCACTTGGTCAGAGAAGTTTCATATCATGTCAGTGGGTAACTTTTCCAGAAGATTAAGCTATTTGGTGTAGGCCTTGGAATGGTCTTATCTCTAACATGTGTTTGGTAGTATGCCATGTTTGGCCTGCCTATTTCTCAGAAGTTACCATGCCAAAAGCTGCTAAGGAGTTTCCATATGGTGTTAGCGCTTAACCCTTCATACCTTGCAGGCTTTCATGCTATGCTAAAAGTGCCTGAATAGAATGAATATTGATCTGGTAAAGTGAGTCATTGATTTACTGTAATACTGACTGCGGTACAGTGTGGTTTCTGCTTCCTTTATATCCGATGTCACACTGGGGTAGGGGATATAACAATTGATTTGTCCACCTTACACTTCATATAAAAAGTTGTCTGTACCCACTACCCACTTTTACTTGTTTCTTAGTTTTTCCAGAAATCAAGGACACCAGAAAAATGTATGCATGATAGCTTGACATTACATAGAGTTTATCTGTATGCTAGAATCCCGATATAGTTTGCTTGTCCTGTTATGCTAGTTCATTATGTAATTGTTTCAATGTGGTTCTTGAGAGTCCATTTGTTAATTTTGACCAGATTATATTTGAGGGCGTCTTTGCTTTGCATCCTGATATCCGAATATCACTTGACTTGTGGATTGCTGTTGTAAGAATGATTCTCCATCTATGAAGGCCCTTTTCTGTTTCATTTATTTATTTTTTTTGTTATTGTGGGGCTAAGAAAGCTTCTTACTTTGATTTTCTTATTTGAAACAGGTTGGAGGTGTTCATTCACATTTGATTTCACGAGTTCAAAGGGATAAGAGTAGAGTTGGATGCTTTATGTCTCAAAATGAGATCATGATGACAGTGTTTCCCATGTTCCAGCAGCTTATTGAACCCCATCTTGTTCATGCACATGTTAGTGGATAGTATGCTTTCCCCTCTATATTTTAAAACTGCTTTGGAATTAATGGTTAAACCATTAACGATTCCATGTAAACTGACTAGTTTTTATATTTTAAAGCCTTGATGATTTTAGATTTTTCAGTTTAACCATCAACGATTCCATGTAAACGAGTACACTTCCTTGCCTTTTACAATCCTCTCTAATTACGCCGGCTTTATAATATGTATTTCTGTTAATCTTGGGAAAAACTTCAGCTTCATGCGTGATGACTAACCTGTCCCCCTATATGTGAATAACAATGAATAGGTTGGTTATTTCAGTTGATATTTGTAGTCCACTCTTTCTATTTGCTGCTCGCACCTGTCACCCTTTTGTTGTAGTAGTGTTTCAGTTTTCTTTTATTATGGTTAGCAAATTGTTGCTTTTGGATAATCGATGAATATATGATGCATGATCATTTAATTCTGTCTTGCAGCTTAAAATTCGAAATGATTTTGACCCTGTGCTTTCTCCTGAGAGTTCATTATTTGTATTAAAGAGTAACAAAAAAGTAAGTTTTAACTCCACACACACACATACATATATTGTGATAAGGTTTTGTTCAACATGTTTGCTGAAAATATAGTAATAAATTACAGGTAGCATATCAAGATATTGTTGCAATTCTTGATTCAGCAAAATTTTGCAGTTCGGTGCAGAAGTTTATCGACATTTATATCAGGCTTCCTGGGATCCCTTCTAATGGACAGTTGAGAGACAGTGATTGTATTCGAGTCAGAATATGTGAAGGCAGATTTGCATTGCTGATACGAGAGGTTGGGAACATTATTTGCTTGTTGATAGCTTAACCTAATTATACACATTATTGATATTGTGGCATTTTCATGATTTATTTTATTAAAAAAGTTGTTATCTTGTACATGCGTCAGCCCATTAAAGAAGGGAACTTTATCATTCAGCCCAAAGTGGATTTTGATATTAGCATTAGTACGGTTGCTGGTCTTCTTAATCTTGGGTAAGCCACAATTGAATGCAAACAAGATATTCTTATTTATAAATCTCCGATAAATGTATGACTACCATGTTTGATGGATTAAGTTTTTATGTTCATTAATAGTGTGAGAAATGCGTGCTAGTAGAATGTCTGGATTTTTATTGATGTTGTCCTGATTCTATATTTCTATATTGAAGGAAAGGGTGTCCGATTATCATTGCTGTTAGTCATTTGTATGTTTTAAGCATTGGGAAAAGATAAAATTCGCTATGCTGCCATCAAATTTCGCAGGCAGAAGGAAAAAGAAAATTCAAAGTAGTAAGTAAAGGAGGATAAAACACCAGTAGTAAATGATATCTCTATGCATGAGAATTGTGAACAAACTAGGCCTTACGTAACAACAAAAGCTAGCTCAAGGAGGGAAGGGTTACTCAAGTAATGAATGTGAGATGATAGTACAGTCCTTTTATGCCTAATATAGGACATATGGAGTGTGAAATTTGTGGGAGTAGGCATTTGTAACTGACTCGCCACAGTCTTAATTATGATCTAATAGCATATTCTAAATGACAATATATTTGATAACATGTTACAATATTGAACTAAGAACAAACTTACATAACTCAAGCCCCAAAGTCAGTTCTACGGGATGATTCCCCAAGCCATTATAAGGAATACTTAATGTTAGTAACACACTCAACAATTTGGCACCATTCACAGTCTCAACCCCCACCCCACCCCACCCCACCCCAGCCACACCCACAACCACACCCCTTCCAAATGGAGTATTGAGAGAGAACACTGTCACATAATAGAACGTGGCCTAACCCTCCTGTCCCATGCCTCTCTTATCCTAAAATTTTAGGTCCAGTCTTCAGCGTGAGGGGGTGTGTTAAAGAGCCCACATCAACTAGAGATAAGGCCAAATTATACACTATAAGTGAGTGCAAACCTCATCTTGCAAGCCGATTTTATGAGGTTAAATTAGGCTCAAAGTTCACTTCTTGACATGGTATTAGAACTATTTAAAGTCTTTGTCAAGTTCATTAGGGTTGTTGTGCTACTACTATTGGACTCCTGCTACACCACCCACAAATATCTAGTCTGACAGGTCGAGATATTCATTCCACAGCGTGAAAGGGTGTGTTAGAGATCTCGTATCAGCTAGGAATAAGACCAAATTATAGTATATAAGTGGGGTGTAAACCTCATTTTACAAGCCGGTTTTGTTGGATTGAATTAGGCTGAAAGTCCACTTTTTGAAACTTCAAATTACTTGATATTGTATTATGTAGCAAATAGGAGACAATGCCTATAAATAGTTATGACGATTGCTGACATCTTGTATTATTTTTGCATATAGATCTTTTTAGATGTGGTTGCACATAATTCTTGGATATTGTTTTTCACTCCGTCACTTCTCTTTTTGTTTATTTGTTTGACAAATAGTATAATTATTTATTATCAATGATTTATTGACATGTAGCATTTTCTGTCAGGTATCAAGCAGTTGCTTATGTTGAAGCATCTGCATTCATCTATCAGGATGGAAAGGTCAGTTGATTGATTTATCATGTGACTGATTGAAAATACATGTTTCCATTAATTATTTGATAGAATCTACAAGGCTGAGATGAACTTGTTCCTGATTTCCTTTTCTCCCAAACTTGACTGAATTTTATTATTGTTTATGCTCACTAGAACTTGAGATCGAATTTATATTATGATTTTTAATTCTTTAACATTTATTGGTATTTAATAGCTCTGCTTTGTGAATGTCAATTAGGCAAATGAAGATTTTGCGACAATTTATTCATGTATATATGAACATCATTCTCTTATTATAGAACGGGGTTTTAATGTAAAATTTATGCTTGAAAAACAAGAGAGATGCAAGATTCATTTGGATGGCCCTAATTACTTCAGAATGGTTATAGCAATTAGACCTCTAATTGCATAAAGGCTATGACTGAACAATGGCCCTTATTCTCCCTTCTCTTTTGGTGCTTGTGTACAAATAAACGTACTTTGCGTTTTCCTAATTGCTGAGCAAGTTAGCAATAATACTATATTATATTTCTTAGCATAATTATAAAAAGATTCACCAAACTCTCATTACTAGATGGTGAGAAGTTATGGATTTTAATTTAAAAATTCATAAACGTTCTTTAGTTTACAAATAAGTGTTCTATTAGAAATGTTGGGAAGGAGAGAGTATTAACTAAGAAAGTATATTATTACTAAATTGTTGATTTCAAACATTTCTCCTTTACATATAGTTGAGTACAAGGAAGTAACAGACTAACTGAAATTCTAACAAACTACACAACTGTCAGATAGTGACAGTTGCAACTAATTACAGTTAGATAGGATTGTTTGTAATTGTGTGATTTATGCACAAGTACTCCTATTTATAAGGAAGAAGAGATACAATAATAACAAAATAATACCTAATAATGAGAAATTTTTGGTTGGATATTTCCCTATCAAATCATATAATCTTCTTGCTATGTTGAGATTCCACATCAACTAGAAATATGATTAAATTATAATATATAAATGCTACAAATCTCAACTTACAAGCTAGTTTCTAAGGCTGGATTAGGCATAAACTCAATTACCGAGATGGTATATCAAATCATATAATCTTCTTGCTATGTTGAGATTCCACATAAACTAGAAATATGATCAAATTATAATATATAAATGGTACAAATCTCAACTTACAACTAGTTTCTAAGGCTAGATTAGGCATAAACTCAATTACCGAGGTGGTATTAGAGTCATTAAAAACTTATCCTAGTCGAGATTAGTTGGACCTATCGTGCCACTAGCTATAGACCTCCACTCTATTCCCATTCTTGATGTCCTCGGTGTGATGAGGTGTGTTAGAGATCTCACATTAACTAGAGATATGACCAAATTATGATATATAGATGGATGCAAACTTTACCTCACAAGTCAGAATTGTGGTTGAGTTAGACATAAGTTCAATTATTGAGATGCAGCCTTTAGGGATTTAGTAAACATGTTTGCAAATTGATTACAGGATTTAACAAAGGATTTAACAAAGTCTTCTTACTAGACGATATCATCCATTGTCTTTTATTGGTTCCTCCTGACTTAAAAGAAGTTTAACATTAGTGTTGGATTAGGCACTTTCCACTAGGCTAAGAGTCATAGTTGATAATCAGGGTATAACTCTTTCTATTTAAGAGTGTAACAGTCCTAGTATGACGATTCAATTGTGACTTGGCTCACCTGATTTCTGTCAAGGACTATTGATGCTACTTGTAACAATTTCCCCTTAATTAATGGCCTTGAGATATCTCAAAATACACTACAGAACTTGCCAATGAGACGTCAAGAGGTTGGCTCATAAATTGATATACTTTATTAACTCTATAACTGATTTTAGGGAAAGTGATGGTAATGTATTGTAGAGCACAAAGGATAGATCTATATGGAGTGTGGCATTCTCCATGCTTCCGTTGGGAATTTCTTACCTTAGTTTCGAGTAAATTGTTTCCCTTTGAGCATTATTCCTCATGCTTCTCTTATTCTATTGTCTCACTTGCTCCCACGAATATTATCCAACTCCTCAATTTCTACTCTTTTACTATCTCCCAACAAACCAATTTCCAGTCGGTCTATTCCATCAAATTTATAGTCACCTCTATCTCCTAAATTTGCTAAGCCTCCTTCAAATTTTGTTCATCCGTCCAACTTTGTGCATCTAGTTGCAAACACACCCGGCAAGGATAGTTAAACCTAGAGATCATCCTACCCTTCTAGCCTCTTCTATCCCTTGTTATGTTAAACAAGCACCTAACTTTTCTCAATGAAAGCTGGCTATGCAATAAGAATATGATGGTCTTTGGTTCCACTTCCATCTAGTAGGAAAGCTAATGGGTGTAAGTGGATTTTCAGTATCAAAGAAAATACTAATTCAACCGTTATTTGACCAAACTCGTTGCTAAGGGATTTCATCAAATTCATGGAATTGATTTCTTTGAGACCTTCTCACCAGTGGTAAAACCAGTTACCATTAGAGTGGTTCTCACTCTAGCTCCCTCCAATGGTTGTTCCATTCAGCAAATAGATATTAATAATGCTTTCCTCAATGAGTTACTCTTGGAAGATGTCTACATGACTCAGGAATTGGGTTTTGAATCATAGGATCCCCCATTGGTTTGCAAACCTCACAAGGCTATATGACCTTAAATAGGAGCATTGGGCATGGTATGAGCATCTGACTAGAACTGATTGGTTTTGCATGGGTAGAGAGCATTTATGATCTATCACTGTTGACTCTCAAATATTCCATATACAACTTTTTGATTCCCATCTATGTAGATGATATTATTACAAGTACTTCTCCATCTATGATCCAATACCTCATCATTGAACTCAATAGCGCATCACTAAACTTATTTCTATATTTGCTCTCAAGCTTGTTGGTAAGCTTTACTTCCTCAGAATTGAAGACAAATACATTTCAAATGGTTGTGTTGTTGTCTAAAGGAAATATGTTAGGGACTTACTACATCGTGCTAATATTTTGAAGCAAAAGGCATTTACACACCTCTTCCTAGTGGTCTAAAACTCTAAGTTGGAAGTGACTACGTAGAGGATTCTTGTAGGAGTCCTAAATTCACTAGGATGAGCTACATGATGTGTGGTTCTCCTATCTAATAAACTAGTCTTTTGGTTGGACTCTTCTCTTGTGCTTAAGTACTAACAATTGGTGCTTTTGTTAATAGTTGGGCTATGAAAAAGGCTACTTATAGGTTGGATTAAGGTGCAAACCAAATACTAATACATGAGTGAAGCCGTCTCAACTAGACTAGGGCTACCACCAAGTTAGTGTCAATAGGGTAAAGTCGTTGTTGATGAATGCTAGGACTACATTGAGTAGGATGAGCTACGTATGTGGTACTTAAGCCTAGAGGTACTTCCACCTAATAGGTCTTTTGAGTTGGACTCTTTTCTCTTGTACTTAAGTCCTAATAATCTCACTCTATAATGATATATATTTGGTGCTTTACAATACATCACCATCACTCAGTCAGATACCATGTTAGAAATGTAGAGAAAGAAGAGATTATAAACTTAAAATGTATATCATTTACTAAATTTATGATAACAGAAAGGCTCTATATATAAAGCTGAGTACTAATGTAACAGACTAACTTAAATTCTAACAAACTACACAGCTGTCAGATAGTGACAAGTGTAAACTAGTTACAGTTATAATAGTAGCCTATTATACTATACTGGACCTGCGTAATATATTCGTCCATAAATCCATATAATAGATGAACATGATGCAACTACGAAAGTAACTTTCTGGTTAGCTATGTTACTGTATAGGTTCTTTTACTTCTGTTTGACGTGCTAAATTTTGCTGATATGCATATTGGAATAATTTATGGTTCTTCTGTCTTACATTATTTTTTCTTTTATTGGGGTAGATTTTAATTGAGGTTGATCACCTTCAAGATGTACCTGGCCCATACATTCAGATAAAGGGTGTTAATAAGGATGCAGTAGCAGCAGCTGGTTCAATGCTTAAATTGGATACTTCATATACAACTAAGGTATTAAATTTCTTGCTTTATTGTAGTTAATCTTTTGCGTCTGGTGCATATTGCAGGTCCTGGATCAATTAAGTATGTCATGGATGTCTATATATTGGTTACTTACTATTCTAATTTGTTACTTTGGTAGAGTTATCTTGAACTAATTTTGGAAAGACTACCGACGATTGAAAGAACTACTGGTGGGATTCATTCTCAACAATCAACAAGGCTGTTAGAGATTGTTGAATTTATTCAATCTCAGGTAGGCCTTTACTCAACAGATTTCAGTCTATTTATTTATGGCTTCATCAACTACTAGCCATTTAATTTAAGTATTTAACTTGTTGAAATTTCAGGGATATAGGTAAAAGGAGTAGGGATAAAATTGTGAATAATATTCTCATGTAGTTTTTTTGATATGACGCAATAGATAATTATTTTGTTAGGATAAACTTCTCTACAAGCCTGGTTTGTAAAACCGGATATCAAATAGACGGAAACGATATTAAACTGGTAAAATATCAGTTAATCAAAGAGTTAATAATTTTAATTTTAACTTTTTTTGTCTTAAAAACATAAAAATCAACCTAAAGTATTAGTTATTTACTATTCTAGAGTAAAGTTATTATTAATAAGAATTGATGTATATTCTTTAAATTTCAATTTAAGTATGATACAAATATTTTTCTTAAAACTTTTATATGTATTTTAAATGTTTAGAACTCGTAATACGACTCCGGTACGACCGGGGCTGAACCATTAATCCTACAGCTAGTGCCTGGATCGGTTCAATGACTGGACCAATTTTAAAAACATTGTTATAAGCATTATAGGAGAAGAAAACATGAAAAAAAGTGAGATAAGTTTCTTTGTTAGTTGAAGTTAGTTTATTGAATAAAGTCACTTCATTGAATAAAGTCCCTTTATTAAATAAAATTAGTTTATGAGAGTAAGGTACAATATTGATTATTAAATCTTATTAGAAAGTCACTTGATTCTTTAAAGTGATCATCTGATTTTAGGAAACTTGATTATTATTATTTGTCGTTAGTCTCAAATTTGCTCCTTTTACTCAAATTATTTTCTCATTAGACTAACACTATAAGAAGAACCTTGGAAGAACCATATAACAAAAGCTAACTGTTTTCTCATATAAACCCACACTAAAAATCCCACCTTGCACACATGTATATTCCAGTACAAGTGGATGTTTGGAATCTTTAACTACATAATAAAATGCAGCAATTAGCCTGTCTCAAATAAAAGGAGGAAGCTTGCTAGTTTGATGCCTGAAATCTTTACTGTATAATAGAATGTGACATCAAAATGTTAGTGCAGCCTATTTAAAAGAAGTGGATGCTTGATATTTTGATGCGTGAAATATTTACCCTATATAATAGAATGAAAGTCCTTCACTTGACCCAATTTGTCCAATCTAGACGCTCCAAGGTATCCGTACCTACTATTTTCTGTTGGACACATCCAAGTCATGTTTATTATCGCCTTCACAGCACTAGATAGTCGTTAACGAACCATTGATTTCACTACTGCATATTGAATATACTGAATCTTTTCTGCATTTTTTAAGCATTAAATATCATTTTTAGGCATTATCATATAGCAGTATTATGTTGACACAAACAGGGGAGTAGCTCTGCTTCAGAATCCTCATCAGGTAGGGTAGTCTCTCCAGTTGAAGGGATTATTGAGGAGATGCAATCAAGGATTAGAAGGCTTGAAAGGTGGCTAGCGATAAATACGGTATTCCTAAAGCCCTACTTCAAAGTGTTTTCTGATTTTTTTTATCTCTTAATTCACTTTACTTATCTTGTTTACTTTGATACTGTGGGCAGGTCCTATGGACATTTCTGATGTCTGCCCTTGTTGGTTATTCACTGTATCAAAGGAGGCGTCAATAATGTTCTTGTGGAAATTTTCTGTATCATGCACTGACGTGTTTGTACGGGCCCCATTTTAAAGTGGCTAGTCTATAAACTAACTATTGCCACTAATCCATCCATTTTAGGTTACATTTATCAAAGGTTAATTGTTGATTAATCCATGCGTACATAATTTAGTGACCAAAATGAGGGAGATATGCAGCCCCCACCCACTTCCTTCAAATTGTAAACAATGGAAGTATTATGATTCAACACACATAAAGACGTTAATGACAAAAAGCAAGAGAATTGTCTGGCAGACAGATTGTGAACTGTTCGATGTTTATTGGAAAATTAATGAGGAATCTGGGCTGTAGAACTGTGAATGCTCATAGATCAAAGATTAGAACTTTTAAAACTTAATTTACTTGTAAAAAGAACTTATATAATTACTTAAAAAAGTAATGTGATTTTTTCAGGAAAAAGGTTACATGACATTTTTTTAATAGAAAGTTATGATAAATTTAATAATCAATTTTTGTTTTCGCATTGAGAAGGCTTATTATAAAAAAATAACTTGAAGAAGAGCTACTCGTCATTTTCGTCTTCTATTTTCTCTTAAATCTTATAGTTAAAATGCTATATATTATAATCATTTGAGGAAGGGAAAAATTTAAATATAATTGTTAAAATGCTATATATTACAATCATTAGAGTAAGGGAAAAATGTACTGTTACTTTAATTGATCCTTATTATATTCAGAGATAGAGAGATAAATAGATACATAGAAAGAATTTTTTATTATAAAAAAAGAAGTTATAAATCTAAATTATTTAATAGTTATTCAAAATGTCGCTGCCTTTTATCTCATACTCTTGGATTATTTAAATGCAAATTATTTACAATCAAGAAAATTTTACTTAATATAAGGATTCCCTTTGAAATATAATATGAAAGTAGCAATCAATAGCCTTTATCCATTTATTCTTTTTAAATATTAGTTAAAGTATTTCATCAAATAAATTTAATAATTTGATTTATGAAATCTCATGAGTGAATATGTAACTGGAGAGGACCTCAATCTGCTATGTACAAGTTAATGAGAATATATATTAATTTTCAGCAAAAATCAAGTTTGCATATTTAGAAAAAAATGTCTATAATTAATTATTTAATATTTATATTTAAAGAAGCTATTAATGAGTTGATTACCAGAACAATTTTCCGACAAATAGTTTACATTATTAATAAATCAATAAAAATACATTTATTTACAACAAATTAAGAATATAAAAAATGACAATTATTCTTTATTCTTTCTTTGCGTTCTTCATGCTACATTTGCTATACGAAATTGTGAATATCGGATAAGCGAACTTTACTTAACGTACTCGTAAGGAAAATTGTACCACCGTCATAATCATAAATTTTTAACTCGATAAAAGGACAAGTAAATGATTTAACAAGAACATAGAGATAAGAAAATATATTATTTGAATAAAATTAGAAGTAGCAGTAAAAAGCCAGTCATAAAGCCTTCTGGTTGCACCATTTGGCAGAATTGGTAATCGATAATCACACTCCTTATAGCTAATGTTTATTAGTTTATGGACTATTGACTACACCCGTGCCCTCGGGGTATTTCTCAGTGAAAGGCTACATAAATAACATCAAAATAGCGAGCAAGTAATGAACAACAGCTCAATTCTACCAGGAAGAATTGTACAAAACATGTAATGTAGCGATACAACCCATGTTACAAGACATTTTAGAGAGAGGGTTGTGTACAAGAACTGTTCATGAATATGCCAGTATAAAAAAAGTATCAGTAAACCCCTCAAAAAAATGAAAATGCATCAAAACTAAGCACTGGCATTCACAAAGATGCTAAATATTTCATATTGAAATAAGCAAAATCTTGGAACCTTCATTTTTCAATTCCTTGCTGGAGAAAGTAAGCAGCAATTGCAAGTAGGATGATAAATACTGCAATCCACAAGCTCAAGCCTCCTTGAAACAAGGAGAGAAAAAAGTGAGTCGAGTGAAAAATTGGCCTTCTACTTGATAACATGATCAAATACAACATGCATTTAGTAAAGTAAATTATATAGTTTATTGAACGGTGAGTCTCTAATTTCTTTTGTATCATATTTTGTAAATTACATTTATTTCGGGTGATACGGTTAGTCAAATTTGGAACTTGTTACCTTCATTGCCCAAATCCAGTAAGTTTTTGGATAAGCTAAATCTTTTTCCACTTTAAGCTAATATGGCCCAATATCAATTATAGCAGGAATTCAAAATTTAGACTGGTCAGATGTTTAGACAGAGATGCTTTCGATACCTAACAGTCTAATACCGATTGACAGTACAGCATTGTACCCATTAACAAAAAATAGTTATATAAATCTTCATTTGCAGGAAGAAGACATCCTTCACAAGCAGCGTGCTAAACATTCTAACTTTTCTGAAACAAAATCTTGGGCCCCTAATGTTCCAGGTTAATTAAGTTACAGATGGATAGGCTGAAAGGACTATACATTAAGTACAAAGAGTTCTGCAAAAACAATTATGTATCTGTACAGCAAGAACATGTAGAGTTAATCTGTGAACAAACTATGAAATATACACGTACCAGTTGTCTTCTTCTCTTCAATTATTGTTACCCTTGCACTTGAATCCATGGATACTGAAGCCAAAGCCCTAAATACAGAAGCACAACTATGAATACCCTTAAACATGGGATAAGACAGCAAAGGGTAAATGACCATTTTGATATTTCAATGGGTAACTTGGTCGCTGAAAAACAACAACTATGATTTAGCCCTGGATGTGTAAAATGTACAACAATTGTGTTCCGTCGTAAGTTTCCTCAAACCATTTTGTCATTAACTGTAATGTCTAAGGACCAATTTGACAGAGTGGTATTTTTTGAATGTCAATTTGGCATTAAGTTGTAAACTTCAAGAATCAATTTTTTAAAATAACTGTCACAGTTTTTATACATTTTGAGATTAAATAAGAACATTCGCTCTTTGAGGAACTAAACTGTCACCGGTTTACATATTTAGGAATCAAAATTGTCATTTATCGAACAAAAACAATTCTAAGGAAAATTATATATACATAGTTCAGACCTTGAATCAGGGGAGAATGCTAAAGAAGTTACTATGCCAAGGTGAGCCTTTTTTATCATTGTCTGAATCCGCATATTTGTTGAATTTACAATTACAATGTCTCCTGAAGGTGTTCCACTGCATGGAAATCCATCAAAAAAGAAGAAAAAATGTTATTGTCAAGGTGCACCCTGAGGTCTGAAGGTAACCACAAAAATTAAGGCACCATTTTCTCCGAGGATAAGAAAGGATACGGGTGTTAAGTACTAGAAAAATACAGATTACAATATGTACCATGCAAGAATCTTTCCATCAGCTGAGACATTAAATGCAGAGATTGCATCACGAATAATATACTTTGAGCCCATCCTTTCCCATGTTTGTGTATTCCAGGTAAGGATGCTTCCACCTTTATCTATATACAACAATAAAAACTTGTGTCATTTAAAAGATACAAAAGGAGATAATTTTTCTCTGAAAAATTATTTACCTGTCATGGCAGCAATATACAGGACCTGAGTCTTGTCATTTATTTGAGAAAATCTGCAAGAGCTAAAAGTTTCCCGCTGCATAAATTCAACAATATATGATTAGAATACATAATTTGACAAAGCAATCACCAAGTCAAAAGTCAAACATGTGAATGATATTGAGGCACAGAAAAGCAGCCTTAATTATGGTCATCCCCTAAAACTGCCTTAGTTGAAGTCTCTGTGGAGGTTGCCTTCATTGTAGACTTAAGGGAAGTGTTTATTCACATATCTACTAGAGATGTAACTTAAATAGAGTTTATAAAGTTTGAAGAGTCCTCATCTTACATGTTGATTTTGTGGGATTGAGTTAAGTCCTAAATCCAAATCCTAAATTGATATCAAAATCTATCTTAAATTCATTGTTGGGCAACCTTCACTGCCATGCTCCCTGCTGAGTAGCCTTGGACATGGGCAGCTCTAATTGCAGTCCCTTCTAACCTGCCTTAGCTGTAACCTATTTAGAGGTTGTCTTAATTGTGGCATCAAGGGTAGTAGTCTTTAGTCTAATAATCCTAGAAAACTAACTTTTAAAGTGACCATTGCTTTAATTTAAGTTGTCTCTCACATTAATGTGGGACTAAACACCACCTTGAAGCCCACAACTGAGGCTGGCTAGGGATAGCTACCATTAAGGTGACACTAGGCAATGTAGAATTTTCCCCCATTAAATGCTAGATTTACATGATACTACATGGTGGTTAAGCCTTTAAGATTATAATTAATTTCTACTTCAGATAAAGGTAAGATATTTGCCAATGATGACTGGAACGAGATCAGAATGAGTTATGATACATGGTGAACAAAGTTTCAAGAATAGTTATTATTTGGGATTTTGTACTTAATCTTAGAATATATGCTGTTGGTTTTAGAATATTTTACCCCAGCCCCCTATTGTTTATCTCCTTTATTTTCCCCATTAGTAGCCTCTCTACTAGGAAACCAATTCATCTTGTTTCCTTCGAGGTTGCTTTAGGATCCACTCAACCTATTATCACAAAACTAGTAAATTTTGAGACCCGGAGTAATCTGGTCATTCAATCTGCCAAACTGCAAAGCTCCCACAAACACTGGTCTCATCACTGAGTAACAATCAGAAATATTCATAATCATTCATAACGGGTCAGCATCATCACAAAGCCATTGGTTTCCGGTGCTACTCTCTGCCCACTGGTTTAACATGTTGAACCAACCTGAATCTTCTAAAAAGAACATTTTATTTATTAAAAAAAAAAATCTTAAACTGGCACATGTCATCTTATGCTATGCTCAGAAACAAATGTTTTTAGTCTTCTTCTCCCCTTACTTTAAGTAATAGATAAATAAACATGTAGGTCCGGGATAACTGATATAGGAAAATTGTAAGCAAATGAATATTATACAATATATAGTAAGTAAAAAGGTCTTAACACGAATGTATGAAATAAACATTATCTATCATCTAGAGTCTAGACAAAAAAATATTAAATATAAATTTTACTAGTTAATTGTGATTTATACATTTTTTACATCACTAAATATTATGTTAGTACGGAGCACAATCCATGACATAACCAAATTTCATCCAATTATCAAGAAGGACGAGAAAAATTAAAAAAATGCACATAAAGCTATCAAGCCCGTGCAAAGTTCAAGTCATATTAACTTTCTGTTCCAGTAAGATTCAATCAATTGCTCACATTTTCATTTGGTAGAGAAGATAAGACCATTGATGAAGAAATATCCCAAACCCTGCAGGGGCCACCAGTTCCCAAAGAGGCAAGAAATTTACCATCAGAACTGCAATACAAGTAAAACCAAACTGTAAGGCACAATCCTTTGCAAATAATAGGGTTTAAAGAGGTCTTTCACGTCTGTCATTTTTCCTTTATGAATTATAAGTAAATAAGTAAAAGAGTAACATATCTTTGAAATGCTTATGCTTCTATGCACATCAAACCTGAAATGTAAGTCCTTCACACAAGAATGAGCATTAGACTCGTTGAGAATAATTTCCATGCTAGGCCACTTGAAAACCCTTAGACTGCCATCCTGTACTGCACCAAATTACAATATCATACAGCATTCCATTCTTGAACAACAAAGAAATTCTCTACTATTTAATGCTTATTTTTCAGAAGAATGAAAGCATTGTAATTCTGCAATGAAGAAAATTTAAACCATATATATGACGTGCAACCAATTTCCAACAAAACAAGTTCCTCATCATTTAATACCAATTAGGAAAAAGTGAAAAACAAACATATAATGTATCACATCATAAAATAAAATTGAAGCAAAATAGGGAAGCCGTACCAAAGGTTACATTTTGAGATTCTGACAGCTTTTGAAGCAACGTTTGACAAATAAATTTGATGTTTGTCATCCCTTCAAATTGGGTTTTCAGTGAACATACACACCTCTCTGATTGAGTGCATATTTTCATTCGACTTTGTAAGACCATTTACTTACATCAAATTCTTAATGAGGATTCACATTGCATGAAGCACAGTAAAACAAGTTTGGAATTTGGATATTAATCAATTTATATATATATTCCTAAGTTGAAAATGAAGTGCAGAAATAATTAATTGGTGGAAATATTTTCCAAAAACCATCTTTCTTTCATGTTGCTAAAAATTAACATCAATCTTACAAATTGTTTCTTTTGAATTAAGTAAATATAAATGAAATCCATACCTCCCCACCAGCAGCTAGTGCAGTACCATCATTGTTGAATGCTAATGCTAATTGCTGTCCAACATCCTCCAATTGTGTGAGCACTTTATCCGACAACTTCAGACTCAACTTATGAATTTCAGAGCTCTTGTTTTGATAATCCCAGTCAAACCATCTGCATGAGCAACGCATAATACTGATCATGGTATTCTATAGCTAGAAGTAATTATAGAACAAAATAAAATGAAAGTTTGTTGTTGGTCTAAAATATCAGTTCAGCATGTAGATTATGGACGGACAAAAATATCGTTACTTCCCTCTTTTTACATTATTCTTGTCTACACTTCATTCTTGTATACACTTCATTAAATGAATCACTACTTTCCTTTAGTTAGTGGAAACACTAGGGAAATGTTTGGAGAATTTACAATGGCATACACCAAACATCGAGCTGCCAATCCCCTAAAAAAGTTGACAAAAACGAAAAGAAAATGATAATTTTCCAGATATTTTTGTACATTGACGCAACAATATGCTTTTGTTATTTGCCTTTATTTTGTTCTGAAGTAAGCAAATTTCCACAAAAAAAAAAAAAAAAAAAAAAAAAAAAAAAAAAAAAAAAAA
>Ga0099825_1001858_pt1 | contig 27466 bp, 18 predicted proteins | sample SiratroredBW_FD_76838 | JGI IMG/M metagenome (GOLD analysis project Ga0099825, IMG submission 76838) | Root nodule microbial communities of legume samples collected from California, USA - Siratro red BW | ecosystem: Host-associated > Plants > Roots > Nodule | place: USA: California | collected...
TATATATATATATATATATATATATATATATATATATATATATATATATATATATATATAAATTGACACATTGTGAGGAATAGTAATAACTTTCCATATATAAATTGACACATTGTGAGGAATAGTAATAACTTTCCACACAAAAGTTTAGAGATGGGATTTCAAATATTAAAAAAATGTAATAACAAATTAAAAAAGTACATACCTCTTGGTCAGAATCAAGCGTAAGTTTAGAGATAGGATTTCACAAATATAGATTCGAAAATGTGATTTTTATAAAGCAAAAAAGAAATCCAAATGCGAAGACCTTATCAGAAATCACCCGTAGAAGTTGATGAAACGTTGTATTTGAAGCAGAAAACTAAACAAGAAAAATGGATATCAATTTCCGTTAATGAATACGTTATTGATTTTTTTTTTAGTTTTTTGTTATAATTATACTTTTTTTTTAAGTTCTAATTCTAAGCATAACTTATCCAATAATTGTTTAATATATAAGTTGAATTTATCTTGGTTAATGAATATAATTATTATTTCATATTTATTATAAATATAATTTATTATTAATTTTTCATTTTAATCATTCTATTTTTACCAAATCAATTTGATATATAATACATATATTATATTTTTAAAATAAATTCCATGCATTATACAGGTACAAGTACCAAGTTCCTAATTACTTATTAAAGAACATAACACATTGATTAAATTCATCAATATTTAAAGTTATTCATTTTTACTTCCAGTAAAACTTCTACAATTATAAGTTATAACTTCCTTCTTGCAATGTCTTGTTCTTTGAATAATTCTACACAAATATAACTTTATTGTTCCTATGTGTATCAAGTTATGCATTCAATTCAACCATGCTTCAACCAACAAGTTAATCCTAATCCTTGAAGTTAGTCCTAATCATTGCAATATCTTGATTGTGTTTATAATTATATTTCATGCAATAAAATTTACTAACAGTTGATTCATTAATTTTTCACTAGATTATATAAACTTTTGTTAACAAATATTCAAAGCTCTCTCCAAAATTCCGTTGCATGGGTACAAAAACCAGTCCAATAACATATAAACATTGGTTTGGAACATCATGAGAAGATATAAAGCAGAAAGAATCTATTTGACAATGAATCTATTCGGGAAACTGGTAAAAACATTATTGAGTTAATAAATAAGCAATTTGTTGGGAACCAATTGCACAAGCAATTTATTTAGATGAAATATAAAATAATGGTAAACCCAGCAAAGCAAAGTGTTGAAACCATGAGAAAGTTCCCATCTAAAATGGCATTTTGTTATAATCGCGCAAGTTTTGACAAGGGTCAAAAGTATAAATATAGAAACAACTTGGATGAGATTGAACTTACAGTGATGGATAATAAAAGTTATATATTTCCTATACATCATAAGCTCTTAATCTGAAGTATTCACAATGTCTGTACTTGTATTGTTTTTTCCTTTCCTCCGTTGTTGGTATCATCCACGATGTAAACCTTTTTGTGAAAGATTAAGTCGTTTCATCGAATACCATCACCTGCACCATAATATAAAAAGGTAAATATCATGATTCAGTAGACTCCAATCTAGAATGCACAAATTGTCAATACACAAATTATGATCCAAGTTCTAGCTCCCCAATCATGCTCAACTCATGTATTTAAGTGTCGTATATTTGCTCAATATTAAAACAATAGCATAATCATAAATGATTGTCTCACTCAAAATCTAAAAATAGTATCAGAATCAAGCACAAACAGACAAACATGAAAGTTGACAAACATGAAAAATGTTTAAAATATACCCTAAGATGAATAGTAGAATACATATATAAAAAAATATGTAATAATTAAAAGTAAAATATATAATTAATACGATTCCTTTGCAAATAAAAAATCACAAAAGTTTAAGATTACCATGTCTATTTTTTTCTTTTCATTTATATTCAACAGCTACTTCAAAAATTAATTTTACCAAGCACTTGTGATATAATTAGCTAGCAGCTATTTTTTCCAACTTCCAACTAGTTTTTCGACTTTAAGCAAGCTTTTCAGATGCTTTTGTGTTGTATGATCTAATCTCCGATGAACTGAGTAGATTCAGAAAGAAATCATTCAGAACAAGTAAATATTACCTTTCCACAAACAGGACAGTTCTCACTTCTTTCCATCCACTCATATATGCAACCAAGGTGAAAATGATGAGAGCATTTTGTCACTATCTTTGGATTTTCTTCAGTGTACTCTGCAAGCAAAAATAATTAAATCAAACATAAGTACCTGAAAAAAGTGTCTACTCTCAATATAGTGTTTCATGGCCTTTCCAGGCAACCCTCATTTTGTCTGTTTTGTTCACGTCCTCAAAACTTAAGGTCGCTATCCTTAATTAATCAGCGTGTCCATGCAATTCTTTGACTGATTCTTTCTGTCATGTGCTAAGGGAGATTGTCTCGTGTGATGGGTTCTTTACTTTTTTCAAAGACGTTGCAAGTTCTCATGGTGATCATTGGTGTACCAGTAAGCTTGTTGCCTTGTGATAGAGTTGTGGACATCACAAACTCAAATTATAGGAATAGCCTGTACATGGGTTAGGTTCATCTATCCTTTGAAAACCCTCTAAATGTGAGTTTCATGCATTCAGCCACCCCTTTTTTCCTAGTATATGGGGGTTATTATAAGGAATAGTATTATTATTGTTTCCTTACTTTTAATAATTACCATTAATTTGCAATTAAAAGCTATAAATAAGTTGATACTATTTATAGAACAGAATACAGAGAAGAAAAGTCAAGAAGCAAAAACTTCTGACATGACATAGTGGTTACTGACTAGTGAATTTAACCGAAGATACGTTCATGACTAGAATAAATTGTTTTTTCGCATTTCATAATGAGTAGTATAAATTATTTAACTTCTATCTGTAATCTTCAATAGGCAATCCTGCTATAGCAGTTCTGAAACTGACCGTTCTGATTGCTATCCAGGATTAATAACTTCGCTATAAACCAATATTTCATGCAAAATTGAGCTGTAACATCACGTGATCTTCTGATGAAAATTTGAGTTTAAAAGAGCTTACCTTCTAGACAAGTCGGACAGACATCCTCCTCTTCTGATGATGAATAGACAACGCCAGCTCCAGTTGTAAGTTTTGCTGATGAAAGTCTCACAGAGGACTTGCGGTATTCCTTTGATCCATCTTCACTGGTATCATTCCATTTGCCACCCAAATTTAGAGATTCTGAGTCAGCATCTACATCACCTCTTAGAGGTTCTGACTCTTCATTCAAATGGCTTGAACCCTTCTCACGTCGTGACACTAGTCCATCGCGCTGTGAACGGAAAAACCTAGGGTCCGCATCATAAGGCAACGGCCTTGGAGGAGAACGGTAATTGTCAGATAGAGAACTATCAAGTGATGCTGTAGAAGTCATAGATGTTGCACCCTGTATGGATGAAGGAATTGCATGCACTTCCCCTCTACGGAATATTGAGGTATACTGAAATTTGAGGAAGATTAGAAAAGAGTTATGTTACATATAGAGTACAGTTCACGTCAATATAAATGGATGTAGGACTAAAATACTCTTCAAATATTTTGCATTGAACACTAATGTACGTAACAGTGAATGCAATTGAACTAACGCCAAATTACTAGATTAACAGATGCAAGTAATATCCACATATGACTTCAACTTTGAGTACTTTTTTACATTACATGATCCTGAGCAACAGCACAATAAAGAAGAAGCATATATTCAGCAGTACTAAAAAGACAATGGAAGCTGCTGCAAATGTAACAGGTGTGTGTGCCACTTCACAGGTATGGAATTTCCAAAGAGATGACCAAGGAGCCAGGCCAAGGTTCTCTATGACAGAATATAGCAAAAGGTCAAAATTCCGCCACGTAAACAAGCCATTATGGCCTATGGTGCTGGCATAGTGCGCCTCGCTTTCCATATTGCCTATGGCAAAGGGCTAAAAATGCCATGTTGTAACTCTTTTCGGGTGCTATAACAGTTGTCAAACAACACAGAGCAACACATCAAGTTCAAACAGTTGACAATGCATAAGACAGAGTTTGAAAGTGAACACAAAAATAAGAGGATGCGAGAGGACAGAGACAGAGGATGTCCAAAATTTGAAGACATACCACAGTCAAAAAGTACTGTGCGAAACAACTGAGACCTGCACAGTTCCTGTATACAGGACTATTTGGATTCATATAATCTTCAATGTCATTAACATTAAAACAGCAACAAACTGAACCCATTGTTTCAGCTTCAATATCCCTCTCTCTTTCAACTTGAATCCTTCACACTCCTCAACTCAGATATCACCAAAAAATTGATGCTGCTACATACAAGCTTTGAGAAAATAGCCCCCAACAGCAATAACCACGATTAATTACTACACTTCCATCAATAAGTAAAGAGAGAGGATTCTAAGCTCGCAGAAGTTCAATTGCCTCCGCAAACCAGTACCTCCCTCCCTCTTCTGATAAGTTAATCAGTTATATGGATGTGCAGATGAATCTCTTGATGACCTGAAACACACCAAAACTGCATAAATGTCACTGAACAAACCATTTGGAAAGGTTGAAGAACACACTTCAGGTCATGCAATTGACAAATCAAAAATAACAGAGTTTTCTAAATGCCTTGTGTTGAACAATGCAATTCAACAAATGCTGATGCTGCAAATTCAAAGCATAACGCACACAAAACATGATTGCCAAATCAGGTCTCCACAATAAGATCAACACACTTTTCTTTTCCCTCCAAGGGAAAAAAAAAGTACAATCAAACTTGCAGGACACCAAAATATGTAAAAGACTAACATAAATTTGAGTGTTTCAAGGAAAAAACTATAATCTATTTTCAATGTTCCTTCAAATTGTGGCAAAAATGATTCATTACTTCACTGGTAAGTTATACTAGTACATCAACCAGCAGAGATATCATCATTTTCCTTTCAGATAAAAAATCACAATCACTAGTTTTACTATTTTGACAACAACCTCAAACACAGAAGCAAACCACACCCCCATCCTAGGAAATTGAACATTTAAAAGAGGAAGGGAGAGAGACAAACATAAAATGCATCAATTGTCTAGAGAGACACACCTGAATTTCCCACAAAAGAAGAAAAAAATAAACCAAGAAAAACACCCAAATTGATGAACCCAGAAAAAAAAAAAAACAACGAGAAAGAGATACCCGGTTGCGATTATCAAATAAGAAGACAATCAAGCCATAAAAAACGAAAGAGGGTATGCGATGAAAAGGACAAAGGTAGAATCTTTCAAAAACGAAAAAAAAAAAAATACCTGAGATAAAATTTTGAATAAATTGTTGTTGATAAAAGAGAATTAGGGAGAGATAAATAAGCTAAAGAAGATTGAGGTTGTTATGATTTAGGAAATAAAAGAGAATAAGGGAGGGATAATAAGCTAAAGAAGATAGAGATTGTCATGATTTAGGAAATAAAAGATTTTTTGGATGAAGATTATAGGAAGCTAAAAAAAAGTTCTATCTTTCTCTCTCTCTTCTGATGTCTCTTCCTTGTTTCTTTCCCTTGGTGGCTGAGTAGTGGGTGGAGGAATATATGAAATAAATAACCCATCAAAAGCTTTATATATGTTATTAAATTCTGAAGGACAATGACTCTTTTCTTCCTATTAAAAATTAAATATCAGAACCATGCTCCTTCATTGAGACAAGTTGCAGCTCCAAATCCAATGTTCTTAAGCTCCCATCAAAACTACAAGAATATATGAAAATGACATAAGGTGAATCTAGAACATAGATAGTATGTTTCAGAGAAAAAAAAAAAAAATGTGTGTACATATTGTGCAGAAAACAAATGATTGCATAAGATAATTTTTTTAATTGAAATTTCTAAAAGAATGTAAATTATAAAATAATTAAAACACTATTAAAATTTTCAAAATATATTAATTTTATTTCAAAAATACAATATTATTTTAAATTGCGATTGAAAAAAATAAGTTTCAATAATCTTTAGTTCAAAGAAAGTTAATTTTTTTTATCCAAGTTTAGAATTCTAATCTTTAATTTATGATCAAAATGATATTTTAGCAGGTGTTACATGTAAATTAGATGTAAATTTATACATGTTAAATATGATAATAAATAATTATTTATGAATATATACATATAAAATATTTTAATATATATATATACTGTAATGTCCACAAATTAACTTCAAAATAAAAAGGAATATAGAATTTAATTTCAAAAATAAATAAGATAATACATAAATATTTTTCAACAAAATCAGTTTTTTAGTTTTTTATTTTTATAATAATAATTATAAACTCTCTTTAAAAAGATATTCTATTTTATTTTTATAAAAATTATTATATTCTTTAACAAAATTAGGTTGTTGGAGATTTTCTTAAACCTAATTAGGTTGTGAGTGATTTTAAAATTTTACAACTCCTTTAAATATATTTTATAAAAGTAAAAGAAAGTAGTTAAAGTTTTTTTTTTTTATTCAAGTTTGGAATTCTAATTTATATTTTATGATTAAACTGATATTATGTAAAATAGATGTGGATTTGTATGCATTAAATATAATAATAATAATTATTTATGAATGCATATAAAATATTTTAATGAAAATATATATTAATTATATTAGATTTATGATAATAAAATATAATAAATATATTGTTATTCCATACAAATATAACTATTTTGAATTTAATAATTAAAAATTGTTTATTTTTAAATTGTTATATTTTCTAACCGTTATTACCTTTTTTCTTTATCTTAATAAGTTATAAGTTGATTCACAATGATTTTTAAGAATTTAAAAAAGTTTTGAGGACAAAAAATTGTATAACTTTTCAAGTTATGACTAAGTAAATTGTGTGTAAGCATTTAATGAGTGTTGTTTTATTTTGTATAACGTTATTTTGTATTAGTTTCTTAACCTTTTCATGTACAAGTTGTTTTAGAAATAAAATTTACCTTCGTATTGATTCAATAATAATAAAAAAAAAAATTATGACATAGAAAACTTAATTATAAAAATAAAGTTTTACCATTAAAACTAGTTTCACTTTAAAAGTGATATTAAAGACATCTTTTATTGATGAAGAATCATTAAAGAGTAAATTATAAAAGGAAGAAATATAAAAAATTAAGAAAATAAAAAAGATAAAAAAGTTAGAATATATATATTTTTTCTCAAATCTATTAACAATGTATATCTTAACACATTATCTTTTGTTTTTTTAAATATGTCTTTATCACACATGATATTAATTATAAATATTGATATTACATCACATAATATATAAATATTCATTTTATCTAATTTAAATTCATCAAATTCATATTTAATAAAATAAATAATTACAATATAAATTTTCTATTTCAAACTAACATATAATTAATTTTCCTTATTAAATTGATAAATATATCTTACACATCATACATAATATTTACTATTTCAAAATAAACTAACATTTATAAAAATATATAATTAGTTTCTATTATCCAAATTCACAAAATATATCTCACATCATACATAACATTTATTAAAATATTATCTCGCATAATATCTTGCTTAAAATATTACATGATTTATACTTAGCAAAATGAAATCATAATACATTCAACCATATATATAACTCAGTAAACCAAAATAAAAATATGTTCCTTTTCTCAAAATACTCCTTCAAATGATTTTCATTTTTTCTCTTCTCATTCTAGCAATGTTACAAGACAATTATAATAAAAATAATAAATTACATGAAAATTTCTCATAAACTACATAAAATATTTCTCTTATCATTTGAACTCCAACTTTTTATAACTTCCTTATTTATCAATATTTACTCTTTCCTATATTTCTCTTAAACATTTTCTTTCAATTTCTAAAATATTTGTTTATCTAAGAGGACCATGAATTGTAAATGATGGCTAGTTATGTGAATTTTAGTTTTCTAAAATTGCCATTAGTACACTAAAAGTGTCCACTTGCCAACTTTATCATATATTTTCTTAATTAATCACCCTCGCTAACTATTTTAATTCCAGTCAATGAGCTATACAAAACCAATATGCCAACAGTTTCATACCCTTTCTCATCTATCAAACATTCAAACACTTTTCTGGGAACTCTATCAACTAAACCTTGAAAAAGAAAAAAAAGCAAAAGTTGAAACCACATAATAAAATATCAGTATATTTATATTAATAAAATTAATTAAATTATACCTTAGTTTTTGTGCTGTCATTACTTTTGTTAAAGTTTAAATTCAACTTACCATTATAACTTTTTGCTTTACTTTATATAATCCAAATATACAAATTGCAATTTTAAACGAAACTTAATTTACTTGAACATGGATAGTAAAAGAAACTATCCTGTAACTCCAACACACGCAATTTTTAAAATTAACCCATCACACAAAAGATCAAGGTATTTATAAAAAAAATACCATAAATGCAAGGGTAATTATAGTCGTTTGGTGAATGTAACAAATTGTAAAGATAATTTTATTAATAAATTCTTTCATTTTGTTAATAATTTTTTTATTAATAAATAAAAAATAAAATGCGCTCCTTGGTCACACATATAAACAAGAATTTCAAAATTCTGAAAACCTTTCACCGTTATAATTTTGATCCCTTGGACAGAAGAAAAGAGAGTGTGAAGAGCACAACTCCACCACCAACCACTGAACTTCAATTTCTCAGATCCGTCGAGTCACCGATCACGAACTGAAGCCAAAGCCATCACCACCACGCTCTGCGTCGTACTCATCATGCAGAGCGCGGCGTCGTCAGCGCCGACTTCGCCGGAGGCAATTCTCGAATGGCTGCACAAAGAGATGGGATACCGGCCGCCAGGTACCTACGCAGCCGGCAAGTCGCACCTGCCGTCCGTCGAGTCAATCCGCCGGATTTGCCGCGGAAACATGATTCCGGTCTGGAACTTCCTCGTCACGCGCGCTAAGTCCGAGAAGACAGTGCGGAACATCCGGCGGAACATTACAGTTCACGGAGGGGAAGGCGGCGGCGAGGCGAAAGAGGAGGTCAGGGGGAAGGGCGCGAGGAAGAAGGAGAGGGCGCTCATCGCCGGCGAGGGTTCGGAGACTGCGACGACGAGGGAAGCGGCGTTGCAGGAGCGGGATTTGGCGGCGAAGGAGGTGGAGAGGCTGAGGACCATTGTGAGGAGACGGAGGAAGGATTTGAGGGCGAAGATGCTCGAGGTTTCCAGAGAGGAGACTGAGAGGAAGAGAATGCTGGATGAACGAGCCAATTACAGGTTTTGGTTATTTTTCTCAATGTGCCCTAAATTCGAGCAAAGTGTGTATATGTAATTGTTAATTTCATTCTGGTTGGTTGCAGTGGAGTTTGCATGTTTCTTTTTCCTTAGGTCAGAGAAGATGAACGAAACAGTTTGTGAAAATGATGAACGCATAGGAAGTACAGGTGAAGGCAGTGAGACAAAAAAAAGTGATAGATTATAGATTTGATAAATGATACGATGAGAAATAACGAGGGAAATGGGAAAAGAAGTGAAGTCGAAAGGAAATGAAAGATAGAGTAGTGAAATGAGATGAAAGATATAGTAGTGAAATGATAAAAGAAACTCCTTTGTTAATAGTTTAAGAGTTTTGATAACATACCCCGTCTTAGGATGTTCCCAGGTGGAGGGAAAAAAAGAAAAAAAGAGAGGGAAAATGACATGTGTTATAAGTTATGCGATGGAAGAAAAAGAGAAAGATGAGAAGAAATGAGGTGAAAATGGAACGTAAGACGAATCGAATGTATGTTTATAGTTATAACAATCTCTTGAGTAATAATGCTGGCACGGTGCGGTCTCTTGTTAGTATAATAATGTGTTTTTGATGTTATCGTAGCCTTTTATGTGTTTTTTCTCTTTGTATCAATAATATGAAAGAGAGAGGAAAATAAATTATGAGTTTACGGTGATTGTGGTATTGAATGATTGAAACTTGAGACTACAAAAGTATATTTCTTCATCCTTTGTGCAGGCATAAGCAAGTGATGTTGGAGACTTATGATCAACAGTGTGACGAGGCTGCAAAAATATTTACTGAATATCATAAACGTCTCTATTACTACGTAAATCAAGCTATGGATTCTCAAAGATCAGGTGTGGATTCTTCTGTTGAAATGGCCAATAGTTTTAGTGCCAAAAGTGATAAGGAGGCTGTTTATTCTACTGTTAAGGGCAGTAAATCTGCGGATGATGTCATTCTCATTGAAACCACGAGGGAAAAGAATATTAGAAAGGCCTGTGAATCTCTTGTAGATCATATGGTTGAAAAAATACGGAATTCTTTTCCGGCTTATGAAGGAAGTGGCATTCATTTGAATCCTCAGGCAGAAACAGCAAAATTGGGGTTTGACTATGATGGGCAAATTCCTGACGAGGTTAGAACTGTTATCATAAATTGCCTAAAGAGTCCTCCTCAATTGCTTCAGGCAATGACTGCATACACTTTGCGGCTGAAAAGTCTAATCTCCAGAGAAATAGAGAAAATTGATGTTAGAGCCGATGCAGAGACCTTGAGGTATCATAATGTACATAATTTGTTTTTCATGTTCCATTGGTGCTCATGCCTCTGTGACCATATTATTTGAATTCTGAACTTTGTGTCATTGATCATTGTTACTATAACTTGAAAAATTGGTCACTGATGCTATATTGGCAAAATATACTTAAGAAGCTTACAGTGATTATGTTCCCCTCCCATCCAGAAAAATAATTGTGTAGGAAGTAGCTGTATGGTTTTGTGAATGTTCTGTTAGTTAGTTCGTATTAGCAAGGGTATTACGTATGCTATTGCTGTTATAATCGAAATTTGCATTCTTCAATCAGGTACAAATATGAAAATAACATAGTTATGGATGTTTCGTCATCTGATGGGAGCTCTCCTCTACAGTATCAACTTTATGGCAATGGAAAGATTGGGGTTGATGTGTCACCAGGAGGGAGTCAAAATCAGCTTCTTGATAGACAGGTATTTTTTTATACTTAAACTACATATTTCTTTGTTGTACAAGGAGGTATTGAACTGGTGCTGTGTTTGTTATCAGAAAGCTCATGTTCAACAATTTTTGGCTACTGAAGATGCACTCAACAAGGCTGCAGAAGCAAGGGAAACATGCGAAAAACTTATGAAACGTCTGCATGGAAGCACTGATGTTTCTTCACGCCCAATTGGTTTTGGGAGTACATCCCAGAATGTTGGAAGTCTTAGACAACTTGAGGTATTATTGCGAAAAACATACAGTGCATTATGTTTTCTTAATGTAGGTTATATATTTTTTTGAATCCATTGTCACCTTTGAATCCATTGTCTAACCAATAGTTAGATTACCAACATGTATGGTGGGAAGAATTAGCACTCTTTATATAGAAATCAGAAATGTTGAGGCTGGAGTATTTACGGATATTGTTTTGGCAGCATAACTTATTGCTAGGAAGCTTTAATGCTTACAGCACTCAGATTTTCTTTGTTATTTTCCTAATCAAATAGTTAGCATGTTTTTCAAGATTGTGGTAGGCCTAGGTCTGAACAGAGTAAAGCATGGATACCCAGTATGAAAAAGATACCAAATAGATGGGTGTTTGGCTATTAGTATGTGTAACTGAGTTTGTGGGGGTGTTCTGTTAATCATTGTTTACCACTTATTCTGTATATCTTTTCCATCTGTTCAGCTAGATGTTTGGGCCAAGGAAAGAGAAGTTGCGGGTTTGAAGGCAAGCTTGAATACCTTGATGTCTGAAATACAGCGCTTGAAGAAGTTGTGTGCTGAGAGGAAAGAAGCTGAAGATTCTCTAAAAAAAAAGTGGAAAAAGATTGAAGAGTTTGATTCTCGTAGATCAGAACTTGAGACCATATATACGGCACTCCTTAAAGCAAATATGGTAATGTTCCATTATTTCAGTAATTCCTGTTAAGTGAAACAAAACTGGTATGGTTACAGTTTATCCTTGTGAATAGCGATACCCTGTTTGAATCCTAGAATAGTCACTGGTTTAAAACTTGAATTATCCTTTAGTTGGTTTGTCTGTGTGGGGTCATAGATGCATTTACTGTGAATTGTTATATGCATTGACTACTGAGACCGTGAATATGATTGCAGCCACTGTGCCTTGAGAATGGTAACACCGGTTTGAATCCTACAATAGTCACTGGTTTAAAACTTGAGTTATCCACTAATTGGTTTTTGTCTGTGTGGGGACATAGTGCATTTACTGTGAATTGATATATGCATTGAATACTGAGACCGTGAATATGATTGCACCTACTGTGCCTTGACATTTTTCTTTTACTCAGGGTTCCAAAATTTATTTGAACTCATCTTTGTTCTTGTATTGTATGTATCTTCAAGTACTTTTCCTTTGATTTTAGTTTTATTGTTTCCAATTTTGGTATCTTTTTTCTATAATGCAGGATGCTGCTTCATTTTGGAGTCAGCAACCATTAACTGCCAAGGAGTATGCTTCAAGCACTATAATTCCAGCATGTGCTGCTGTTGCCGAGGCTTCAAATAGTGCAAAGGATCTCATTGAGAAAGAAGTGTCTACATTTTCTCAAAGTCCAGATAATAGTCTCTACATGCTTCCTTCTTCCCCACAGGTTTATAATGACCCACAAAAAACTTTTTTACTTGCCTGTTCGGTATATCATACATTTGAATAAAACTAATGTTCTAAATTTTTGGGATTTGATATATAGAGTTAATTTACATGATCTACTTTCGAATCATCTATTTCTACCTGTTGGTTGTCAAGGGTTCTGAGTTCATTTAAATATAAACTTGATCAGATTGGCTGTCTAGTGTTCAACACATTCTAGTCTTTTTTGGGTGGATAGAATAAAATTATTCATATAAAAGTAAGTGTAATTTGGAGGGTGGGGAGGGGAGGGTTAAGATATCATCCCGATTAGAAAATTCCAGATACAGAGAGGAACACGGATTGATTAAAATAACTCTAAAAGTGTATCAAGCTTGCTCAGTCTTTTCTGCATATGTGAAATGGAAATCTATATTTTAGCAGGCACAAAAAATATATATAATCGTACCTTATAACTAGTTTAGGGGGCTTGGAACTGAATAAACTGCACTTTGACACAGATTTCACCCTCCTTGCTTTTTACTCGAAACTTTATAATGAATAATTAGGAATTGATTGGTTACCCAGCTGGTTCTCTGGATTGAATCCCATTTAAATAACCTTATAATATTTAAGTTTAAATTTAAATAGGATTATTGTGATGCAAATTTAGTAGTGCAACTTAAATCTGTTGCCAACCTCTAAAATCTTCAAGTTGGCACATCCCAATTAAAGACAGGCCAGTCCCTATTAGTCAGTTAGTTCTATTGTTAATTAGAGAGATAGAAATGACAAGATATAAATAATGGAAAGAAAATTAGAGATCGATCTTTTCTTTTAGAGTGGGAATTGGCCCCTAAGGTCCAGGTTTTTAATATAAATGCAGTGTAGAGACAAGATTCATTCTATTTTACATTTGTGATCCCTGGCATTGTATCACACTTAGACTGGTAAGAGGACAGTTTTTCTGCAATAAAAATGGATTGTTTCCATTAATTCTAAGCCAGCATCTGTCAGTGAACTTTTAATGGTTTCAGAAATTTGCTTTAAATATTTTTTCTATATATATTGAAATGTGCTTCAACTTAATTTTTTGTTCACTTATGGTTCAGGCACTGCTTGAGGCCATGGGCGGTAGTGGACCACCTGGCCAGGAAGCAGTTACAAATGCAGAAGTAAGTGCAGCTATTTTGACAGCGAGAGCTGGTGCTCGGGATCCATCTGCAATTCCTTCAATATGTCGTGTTTCAGCTGCACTTCAGTATCCTGCTTGTGAGTATATTATATTGTTTGCTGATAAGCTCTTTCTTGATGTACCCATATATGATGGTTTAATAGATTGGCATTGTACAATGTCACTTTAGTAATTACTAATAGCACAAATGAGTAGACTATGGCCTTTGTAAATAGAAACTGCACCCTTTGGTTTTCATTTCCCCCTCTAACAGGAGTATGGCTAATTCATGTCATGTGTTATTTTTTGTCAGGACAAGTTAGCTTTAAACACCTTTTTTTTTCTTCTCTAAATCTAAACAAAATAAACATAATTTAGTAGATAGAACACGTTAAACCCTAATTAGTGTTACACTAAATAGTCTAAAAATTGTCATTTTGAATAAAATATCTGGGTATGCATGCCAATATATTGATATAAGTTAAACACTAATTAGTGTTACACTAAATAGTCTAAAAATTGTCATTTTGAATAAAATATCTGGGTATGCCTGCCAATGTATTGATATAAGTGATATTATGGTATTAGGAATGACACCGTAAAATGGTGCCAAACTTTCAAAGCAATCGTAAAATTAGATTTGATATTTTGTCGTTTCAAATCAATGTATCTCCTACATCTTGTTATTTCTTTAACCTGCAATTTGAAGAATATAATATAAGGATTTGTTGTCCGTGGATGCTTTATGGTGGCTAAAGCTATTATTGTATATTCAATGGTTTTTGTGTTGAATGGACAGGCTTGGAGGGTTCAGATGCCGGTCTAGCATCTGTGCTGGAGTCCCTGGAGTTCTGTTTGAAACTTCGTGGCTCTGAAGCTAGTGTGTTGGAAGATTTATTAAAAGCTATTAATCTTGTTTATATTAGACGAGATCTTGTTCAGAGCGGAAATGCATTGTTGAATCATGCTGGCTTTGTTCAACAAGAATATGAAAGGTAAATATGTATCTAACACTCTAACCCCTGAATCCAATGTGCATTCATGGTTAATGCTTCTTGCGTATTAAAAAATTTTATGTATTTGCAAGAGAAAGAGCTTATTAGTTTATTTTCCCATCTCTTTTAGATACATACCTTCTGATGGTGTATTTGGGATAGCTGTCAAAATTAAATTGTTTTAATAATTGATTGTATGTATATTTGATTGTAATCAAAATTAATTTTTGGTTGGCTATGTTAAGTGAAAAGTAGTTTTTAGGATAATTTTGTTTGAAGCAAACAAATCAGCTTTTTAGATAAGAAAAAGGATATGTTCATTGCTGATAAGAAAAAAAAAAAAAAGAAAACTGTATAAAATAATCATGAGCTTCAAATTTTCAGATTCACAAAAACAACATATTTTTCTAGAAAGAAAAAGCTTTACAAATTTCAGCTATTGTTCCAAATAAACTGCTGAAATTGCAAACAACTTTATCCCAAAAACAGCTGAGATCAGGGAAAATAATCCTTCCTAAACATGTTCTAATCTGTCGAAAACCATTTTTTTTTTTCTTGACATCTGATATATTGATACAGGACAACGAGTTTTTCTTTGAGTTTGGCTGCAAAACAGGAGAAAACTATCATGGAAGAATGGTTGCCTGAACTTAAGACTGCTATTTTGAGTGCTCAGCAGAGCTTGGAAGATTGCAAATATGTCAGGGGATTGGTGAGTTATACCGTTATTATTGCTATTATGCTTTGTTTGTTGTAAGAAAAATTGTAGAGAGAAAGCCAAGAAAGAAAACCCCATCTTAAATGCATTTGTAGTTTGGCATAGCATAGAAACAGATAAGAAAGAAGCAATTCACACGGGGCACACATCAAAACTCCTCCTTCAAGTGCCGAGAAAGTGGAGTAGAGGAGATATATTCTTTATTCAATTTGATAGAGCACCAATGGATAAGCTTTTTAACTTATGAAGAAGCTATATGAGAGCTTTTTCAAATAAGCTTGTGCATAAATTAATTTAAACTTATGAAGAAGTTAATTTCAATTTTTCTTTCTATATGTCTCACCTTGAAGTTTTTATAGCAATATACAAAGGTTTCCTACAAAAAAGTATTCTCTATCCACAAACTGCTATAACAATACCTCTTTAATTGCACACCCTACTATCAAATGTACATAGCTGCCATCAGTTATTGTCTATGTCTAACTATCATAAACGCAGTTTCTAATTCTGATAAAGAAATAATATAGAACAATTAATATAGGATAAGTTATTTTCTATCACATTTCAATAATACGCCACTTTCATCAGTTTTCCATCCTTATTCTTGTTCTATTATTATTAAATAGTAACATCTTCTGCAGCTTGATGAGTGGTGGGAGCAGCCAGCATCGACAGTTGTTGACTGGGTAACAGTGGATGGGCAAAATGTAACTGCATGGCATAATCATGTGAAGCAGCTTCTTGCATTCTATGACAAGGAGCTGTTGTAGTTAGAATTATAAAGCACGTGGAGAAAACAAATTTTGTGAAGTACTGTTCATCTAAACATGTCCCACTTAGCTGTCAATCTCTGATGGTTGTCGTCTGGGATGGAATATGACAGCTGTTGTCTATATATTGATAGACGAAGATCTTAAGAAAAAGAGTATTGCCCACTTGATCTTTCAGAGATACTCTACCACCACTTTTTCTTTAGAAGCGTGAAGTGTGTGTCATTTTAGATTTTATGTAGTGGGGTGGATTGTTCATTGTAATTGGCAGTGATTATTGGCATTGAATCTTATGAAGGCATTTCGGCTTCATTTGCTCAACTCTGGTTTGGTCTGGTTGTATACAGTTAGAAGCGTTGAGGAAAAAAGAAGGTCGAGTTGAACGGATTTGCCGAGGGGAAGGTAGTGTAGTAGGACATTTTCTTTTTGAAATTCACAAGGTGTAACGGCCCACAAAACTAATGTGGTTCACATTCGAAGATTCAACGGTTTTGTGATTTCTTGTTTTAGAAATAGCTTAAAATTCTTTGCAGAAGAGTCCTCAGTTTAGATTTGACATTGCATGGCAACTTTGAAATTAGGTTTAATTTTCTTTTGTTAACCTCACTTGGTTATTTCTTTACTATATCAAACACAACCTAATCAGATATTTAAAATAGCAAATTTGGTAGGGTTTTTTTTTTTTTTTTTTTTTTTTTAAAGTTGTATTTTTTTTTTTTTTTTTTTATTTTTTTTTTTTAATTTTTTTTTTTTTTTTTTAAATATTTTTTTTTTTTTTTTTTTTTTTTTTTTTTTTTGTAAAAGGTGTATTATTATCTTATTAGTCTAACATTTGACATTGAATGTGTAGTTTGCCTTGTAAAATACAATTGGGACACGGGAGCTATTGCCCTAATTTATTAGCATATCTTTTGTATTTTAAAATAACAATCTTATATAATTTTAGTGGATTTAGATTAAGTGATATTTTAATTATCATAATTTTAGTTAAAGACTCCCTTAAGTTTTTAATCATTTTAATATATTTTTTTTTTCAATGTTAGTAGTTCTGTATTAATTTCTCTTAATTATATGTAGGGGTATTAGTAAATTTTATTTCAGTGGTTTAAAAATGCTAAAAAACTATTATTTGAAAACAACTAAAGACTTTTGTTTTTTATTACAATCGAAAATGACTATTTTTTGAAATAGAAGTATATAATTTGTTTTTTAATTAATAAATCTCCTAATTTATTTTTTTGTCACTTGAAATATTTACGTTGATGCCTGACTTATGCTTATTCAGGTTATTAATACAACTAAAAAGACGAGGCAAGGGTTGCGTAGTCTTTTGGATTAAATAGCACGAATATACTTAGTTAATTAATGAATATTTTGTTATAATATCTTAATTTATTAATTTAAACCATTAATGCGAAGAAAATGATTGTTTGAGTGATCTTATACTTGTGATAATACCTGACTGAAACTTGGTTTCACTTCAGTATTTAATAACGTTTGGAGTTAAAAAATTTTGAAAATTGTATGACCTTGTGATTAGAGAGTATGTGCAAAATAATTTTAGTTGGTCAAATGACACAAGAAGTTGCAAATAACTCATTCACACCCTTTAGTCTCCTATTAATGAGTCTAATGGTCATTTTTCAGTGTTCCAATGTAAACCAAATGACTTTACCTTATATATATATACACATACAGTGATATGGGTGTGAATATCGTGATCACAGTAAATATGAGCTTGCATATACAGTGGAAGTACACAAATTGTGCTATCCTCTTAAAAACTTCCCAACAGATTAGAAGCCAAGGAATGAGAGTTCTTCGTAAATTACATTAATCAATCAATCTTTTCTTTACTGCTATGGTATACTTTAAAGTTTACAGGGCTTGTGAGCAATCACTGGGAATCTGTTTTCGAATTTATTATATATAAAGAAATTTAATTTTATCATACTAATAAATTTCTACCTGTATGTCACATTTTCATTAGGTACATGTACATGTAAGTTAACTTTGACACAACAGAAACATCAAATTCAGAACTAACAGCAAATAAGCGGAAACTAATTCAAAAGTTTAGAGAAGTTATGCCTATGGATTTATCATACTCTAGAACAATGATATCATAATATTTTGTTCAAAAAAAATGATACACCAATAACATTACTTCTTTTTACACTCGGATGAAAATATTCTTGTTTTAGCTTTAAACTATGAGGCGAGAATAAGTGTCATTTCTGCAGCAATTTATTATTTTCTCTCTGTTTCCTCACATGCTTATCTCCTAAACAACATAACCGATCATCTTAAACTCCCTAGACCATTATTATAATAGTAAAATACTTGCATGCATATTTGCATCACAAGGTGCTCACAAGTTGCAGCTTGGAATTCATATCCAAACAGGTCATGCTAACACACTTTGTGCTAGCTTTCATCCTGCATGGTCATGTTTTGCATATTATGCTCACAGATTCTGCGGCTACTTTCTCTGTCTCGTGATCCAACAGGGACACAACCATACCTTCTTGTATTTTCGTACAAATAAAGAAACAAACATTCAATTTAATAGAACAGTGGCTACGAGTTTCTCTTTATATAACTTTTCCACCCACCAAATTACCTTCTTTTCTAGCTGTTTAGTGATGGGAAAACAAGCCTGCAATTACTGCATTTTAGTTGACAGTTGACTGGCTTTCGCATGATAAACATAAATAGTCTCGTCATCTGTAGGCTATAAAAATATTTTGTACTTCACTCTCTTTGTAAAAGATAGCAAGAGAGAACAAAGATATAGCCTTTACTTGGAAGCAAAATCACCCATTATAGCTTTTACTCATAGAAAAGAATTTCTAAGAGAAGTAAACCTGAGAATGTCTTGGTTCCTTGTAATACTATTTCTCAGTCACACATTTGGTACAACTCGTTGTGAGGATAGCTATAACAGGAAGCTTCCCTCTGCTGTTGTGGTTGGCACTGTTTACTGTGACACATGCTTCCAACAGGATTTCTCTATGGGCAACCACTTCATTTCAGGTGCGTTTTCACTGCTTGAGTTATTATTTTAAAACTGTTCACAGTTTCATATTTCTAAAACTAACAGACATCATCTAAATTTTGGTATTTTAAGTTATGCTGTCTTATGTTTTCCTATAATCTTGATGGCAGGTGCATCAGTTGCTGTAGAATGCAGAGATGGACATGGGACCACAAAGCCAAGGTTCAGGAAAGAAGTGAAGACAGATAGGCATGGGGAGTTCAAGGTACAGTTACCTTTCTCAGTGAGCAAACATGTGAAGAGGATCAAGGGATGCACTGTGAAATTGATAAATAGCAGTGAGCCTTATTGTGCTGTGGCCTCGGCAGCAACCTCTTCCTCACTGCGCCTCAAGTCCAGAAAGCAAGGACTACACATATTCTCAGCCGGCTTTTTCTCATTCAAGCCTCTTAAACAGCCAAATCTTTGTAACCAAAAACCAAGCATTCAAAACGAGAAAGGCCTTGATTCTGTGAAAACTGTATTTCATCCAAAAATTGATCCATCATTCCCTCCTCCACTTCAGGACCCAAAGACACCTGGTGGTCTCCTTCCTCCCCTTCCTGGATTACCTGACCTTCCACCATTATTGCCACCGCTCCCTCTTTTGCCACCCATTTCAGGAATATCACTCTCACCACCAGTCTCTGCAGGAATTACCCCAAAGGTTCAACCTTTGGATCAGAAAATAGCTCACCCTAGTAGCATCACATTTCCTCCTAACCCATTGTTTCCATCACCTACTGTACCCAACCCATTTCAGCCACCATCTCTAAATCCTAACCCATTACAGCCACCAGAAACATCACCAACTGTTCCTAACCCATTTCAGCCTCCCTCAACAGGAACATCACCACCACTGTTTCCTTTCCCAACAGTACCAGGTTCAACTCCATCCCCATCACCACCAGCTTTTCCCGTTCCTTTTCCTCCACTATTCCCTCCACCTAGCAGCCTTGACACATCCTCCACTTCTTCAAAGAATGCTTCTCCTTAGCTTAATACTACCATCCTCCATTCATAATTGTCTAATAACCCCTTCTACATGGTGAACTTACTTTCTCTATGGAAATTGTAATATGGTTATGATATGAGTAGAAAAATTAACATGGGCATGGGTGTGCGGCCATATATCGACTACTGCTGAAAAAATTGATACATGTTTAATGTATTACTAGCAATAAATTTAAGGACGTGACCATTTTAGAGATTCTATGTTGCAAATGGTTATGTTTAAATCCTTTAGTTGTTGATGGAAACTTCTGATTATGATACTGAAGCTACAGATTGCGATGCTTTATTTGAAGCCCGGTTACCGTGAATGACAAAACAAGTAGATGTCTAAAAGTGTCCATTGATTAAACAAATAAAATCTCTAACTAGCATTTTATGGCTTTGAAATGAAATCCTAGAAGTTTGTCATGAGAAAACAACACCATTCAATAGCAAGTATGGCTACGGGGTCATTAATTAGTGAGATTGGTTATGGGGTTTGTAAATCGAGGTAAATAATCAAATAAGTAGGATTTGGATATAAGAACTATGTAAACGAGCCTTAGAGGAACAAACTGCAAACAATACATAAAATTTTTGCAAACTCCACCTTTGAGACATAGTTAAACTATAAAGTCTGTTCATACTGCAACTCTACTGAAATCACCACTAGTTCTACACTAAGATAAGATGATTTAATACGTAGATAGACATGCCATTCTCTTCCAAGTGCTATGCGGTAGTGTCATCAATTGAAGGAAAGTGACATTGAGCTAACTATACATTCTTGTCAAATTTGCGGCCTGCAGAAAACATTAGCTTAATGAAAATGTTAGAATATTATTAGGACATCCTCTTAAAAATTTTACAGTAAACAGTAATATGGTAATCAAGACATCAAATGTTTTGTTTTTATCCATGAAAGGTAAATTGAATCCACCACCACCAAATACCATCTTTCCGTGCATTTAATATTTTAATTTAAAAAAAATGAAGAAAGAAATATGACCAGCAAGATGAATAAGAATACAACGGTGAAAGAGTGCATACCCTGATTTTTCTTATCAGTTGCTGATGGTCATCTTCACTTGGATTCCGAATGACAGTGGGAAGTGACAGTAAACTCTCTCTATACATAGCACACTGTAGATTGAGACAGTAGAACAACTCTTCTTGTACACCATATGCACGATGCTCTTGGAGCTCTCCTTTATCGTCATACTTCTCTAAACTTCTCATATCTGATCCAAAAATTCCACCATCTTTGGTGATGCATATGGGGGAAAAGTCACCAGTAGGTACAACAATGAACTTGGTCCAAGAAGACTGCACTTTGTACTCTTTCATCACCCTTATTTCAGTACTTGCACTGCCTTCGACCGAGTAACACACACAGAGACATCCTCCAATTACCCTCAAACCACATGCTATATATTTTTGAGCAGTTAAATGATCAAACAGTGAAATCTCTGAAAAACTCCTTTTTACCAGATCAAAGGCAAGAATGACAACAACCTTTTTCTCCTTGGACAAAACCAACCAATGAAGGGTCTCATTGAAGAGTGACCCAGCTCTGACTGCAAGGCAATTTCCAGGATCTGAATATGGAAAATTGACAAGGACAATGTTCCAGGAAGCAGTTTTGAAGGAGAAAACATGGGTTTCATTGTCAGCAGAAAACGGAGATGAGAATGGAATAATGGTAATCAAATAGTCATCTTTTGATGAGTCATACCCAAAACCATAGAGGAATTCACGGGTTATGTTGTCATATTCAAAGTGTGGTAATTGTTTATGAACACCGATTGAGGGATTCCATAGAATGAGATCATCGCCCCTCTCGTAGTACAAGAGAATATACCCTCTGCATGAGCCCAAAATGTAAGGTTGATTGCGAAAATCATCGAAGTGAAAAAAATCCGGAATGCGTGGAGGAGAAGGAGGGGGGAGAAGGAGATGCACAGCACGAAGCAAACAAAACGTACCCTCTTGACGATCTATAAACGGTGCGTTTGTATCAATGGATTGAGCATAAAAATCGTTTGATCTCATAAGGATTCGATGGGTAGGTGTGGCAGCTAGGTCATAATGCGAAATGCCGAATTTGGGATTGGAAATGAGAGAAAGCCATGACTTAGAAACACACTTGAAACGCAAAAGGGACTTCACCGGCAATCTCAGAAGAATTTCTCTGATCACTTCCAGAGGGAGAAGAGGAAGAGTGTGGTTGTTCATGTCTTGCTTTCCTTATCGGTTTTTCTCTGATGCAATCAATCTATGTTTCTTATACATTCTTCCTTCGTTGTTACAATACTTATCAAGTTATTTATCATTTACATTAACTTCTTTCTTTACTTATTTTTTCATGTTTTTCTTTTTATAGACATGTTCATCAATGTCCTAAAGTTTTCTCTATAAACTCCAGGAGAAAGGGGTTAAAGGCTAATAGGATTGTTTCTGTCAATGATCAAACTTAACAATCTTACAACACATTGAAGAACAAGGTAGGAACTCAGGTATATTTCAAGCAAAACAAGGATGAATCCATTTGTGTCTTAGCTTTTGTGCAATCCTTTGAAATGCATAATGTGATCAATTAGTAGGGACATGTTGCGGTAAGAAGAACCACCTTGTTCCATTGCTTTCCTTGCCATATCTGCATACTTTCTAGCCCTTTCCCTTATCTCTTCTTTTTCTTGGCCTTCACCCATTACATTCTCAATACAATCCTTTACATTTTCCCTAGTCACCTGAACCCGAGACTTATGTTCCTCACCCAAGTGCACGACAGATTCAGCTCCTGCACTCACCCCAATCTTTGCAACTTGTACAACAAGTTGTTCATTGAAGAACTGCTCAGCAAACTGAGGAAAAGTTACTAATGGCACGCCAGCACAAATCCCTTCAAGTGTGGAATTCCATCCACAATGTGTCACGAACACTCCTATTGCTCTATGTGATAAGATCAACACTTGTGGCGCCCAACCCTTGATCAAAAGCCCTCTCCCTTTCACCCTTTCTTCAAACCCATCTTCCAACAGCCACTTCTCCATCTCCTCTCTTCCATATGCACCTCTAAGCACCCAAATGAATGGCCTTTTAGTCACTTCCAAACCCATCCCGAGCTCTATCAGCTGCTCTGGTATTGCACGGTTTAGGCTACCAAAGCAGACATAAATCACTGACCTCGGAGACCATGAATCTAGCCACTTCACATATTCATTCTCATAACTTAAGTCTCTCCTACTTCTTAGAGACTTGTCAATATCATCCCTATTGGACAATGACACAGGGCCAACACACCATACTTTATGACCCGAAAATCTTTGATACTCTTTAACATATTCTGCTTCCAACTCCTCAAAACTATTAACCACTACGCCATGTGATTTTTCTGCAACTTCCATTACTTTCTCACGTCGAGCATTCAACTTCGGGTTTGTGCCGGGATTGAACATCCCAGGAAGTTGAGATCTTTGCAATTCGATTCTGTGGGGAATTCCGGGGATAAGAAATTTCTCTTCAGCTGACACAGCTTCATAGGCTTTATCCTTTTGTAAATTGTGGCTGCATAGGAGAAAAAAACAACTGGTTCCATCAAATATTATTATTGGAACATTCAACTTGTTTGCAACTTCAGCCACACACATGATATATTTGTCGGCAATTATGCAACTTGGGAAGGGTCTTTGCTTTTCAAGTAGCTCTTCTAGTGGCTGCTGCAACAAGTCTAAAGCGGTGTTGAAGTTGTTTAGTAGATCCATTGAAGGCAAAGTGTCTATGCTCTCACATCCCTCTGGTAGTCCAGCTTCCTTACATGGAAACTGAACATTTAGAATTTGAATGGGAGATCCAGATCGAATCTCTTTCTCTATGCTAGCTTGGAATTGGATGGAATTGAGGGGTGTGGTCACTATGCTCACTTTCACTTGGCGTTGTGCCAACAATTTGGCCATGTCTACCATGGGGAGAATATGACCTGGGGCCATTAAGGGGATGAAAACAAAGTGGAGGTGCCTAAGAGCCGTTGAATCCATTGCAGGTTTCTCTGTCCTGAAATTTGATTAGGAAATTCATGTTAATTGTTTAATACATTAATAAAAATAAAATCATGTCGATAAGTATAATTAACATTTTAGTTCTCCCAAGTAATTACTGGGTGAAAATCTGCAATTACTCATGTTAAATACAACATATATAAAAGGGAGTACCTCTCAGTTTTGGTCTGACATGTTGAATGTGCTAGTTTAGAAGTTTAATTATTAATATCAAACAAGTGAATCTCAAATTGCTAATTTTAGGAGTTGATGACACAAAATTGATGTAACCAAAGGGATAACACCGATTTCATACACATTTAGCATGGCTGAGAAAAAGGCATGGTTCAGATCAGAAAAGTCAGTTCCTTTAAGCAAGCCTAGAAAACATGATGTGAAGCATATACATGCGGTTGAAAATGTAATCAATATATAATCCACTACAAGCCACCTGAAAAAACAAAGTATAGCTTGAAGTGATATCAGATATAGCTATAATCACTATGTATGTGTGAGGATTAATTGAACATCGATCTGTTATCCAAAGCTCCCACTCATGTGACACAAAAACAGAACATAAACAGCAAGTAGCAAGCAAGAAACACACCATATAGAGAATTTATTAGCACAACCCATATTTTACATAACCAACCTGAAGGGTTCGGTGCAGTGCTGAAGATGATAAGCTCGAGCTGTGTGTGGGAAACAAACTACGTCTATTATCTTCGTCAGGCTGATCACTTCTTCTTTAGGAGAGACAACTTGCCCTGTGGTGCTGTCGGGATTAAACTGGAAAACAAGCAGAAAAAAACATTTTAGTGACTTCCACAGTACTTTAGATGATTTTTTTTTTTCATAATATTTATAAAAGAGCGAAATAAAAAAAATATAAAATAAATCTTTCCACGGACTAAAATCAATGTATCCACCACTGAAAATTTAATTTTGAGAAAACTGCCCTTAGATTCAATACATAAAATCTCTTGCTGACACTGGAAGGTTTTGAAATAAAATCCAGAAATGCTTGTAATAAAAAATTGCACCATGCTATACATATGGAGATCGGCAAGGAGCATATCTAGTTTGCTTTAGAGAAAAACTTAACCAAATAACAAATTTTTCGGCAAACAATTTCTTTTGAGAAAGGATACAGTTTTGGTCATTGTTAAGAAGTTAAAGCATAGCTTTTGTTTGAGCAACAAAAGTGACACATACGAGAGTAAGGAAGAATTTGTTTAAGAGAGAAGAGAAAAGAGATAAAAGACAGACGAAGTCTTAAAAGTTTTTGGAGAAAGAGATTAGAGAATTGGATATGTGTAGTTTTTGGAAAACAAGAAGAACTTGAGAAAAACAAGTACTTGATGATAATAACCTGAGAGAATCATGGTTCTAAATGTAGAAAGTAAGAAGTCTTTTTTAAAAATCTTAAACTAGCACATGCAACTCACATGAGCATATGAAAGGAGCACATGAGTTACTTTGAGTCATCCTTTGACTCTTAAAGCCTTTAATATCATTGAACTTAGAACTCTTAAAATCCTAGTCATCATTTTATAATTATTACATTCCTTAAATATAGGAAACTACCATGTGTATTTTGTAATTTTAAGAGATTAGCTTAATTAATCATGGTTAACTCTTAGATTAACAAAGTTAACTCTTTTTATGTCTCTTGGACCTCCTTCGAAGAAATACACTGCCATATAAAAAGTGTCCTCTCTTCTAAAACATAGATACGTGAATAAATTAGTTACCTTCAAAAGTTGTCTTGAGAGAATTGAGAGGTTCCTCTTCTTTTCCTTTGAGTGTTATCTTGAAAAGTTTTCTAAAGCAGTGGCTTGCATGGAATTCTCCTTCAAGGTTTCGGGTTCTTTCCTTCCTTCTCCCTTTAATCCATTTTGAGTTTCATTTCTATTTGTTGTCTTGTATTTCTACTTCTTTCTTGAATATGCCGAATGCATTTTTCTTGTTTCTCACAATGGTTGCGCCAATTTTCATCTTATTGCATGGGTTTTGGTTCTCATCTCCAATTGAGTGATCAGCCCTCCACAATAGTATAAAAAAGTCACACTTATGTGACATTCTGCGTGACTTTTTTATGCTGTTGGTACTCGAGTGAAAAACAGACTCAAAAACTTACCACAAGATCTTTAAAGTATACTTTACACCAAGTTTTTTCATGCTCTATTCTAATTTGATAACATTCCATGCTCTATACCAAGGTTCGTTGAGGAACTCCACGTTCTGGGGTTATTAATTTGTGAGATTAGGGCTGGGAGGTTATTTGTGGACATGGTAAAATAGGGAAAGAACCACATAAGTTGGCTTGAATCTGAAAACTATGTAAAAGCGTACGGTAGAAACAAACTGCAAACATAATAACTTTTAAGAGCAAAAAAAGATGTTCTAAAGCACAATAACACTAAGAGCAAAAAAGGTAATCTGAAACACAGAGTCTGTTGAAACTCCAACTTTATTGAAATCACCACTAAAACAGACACTATTTCTGCATTAACACTGATTTAATATCATATGCAAGGCACCTCTTCTAAGTGCTATGTTTCTGCTAGCCGTGTCATCAGTTCAAGTTAGATGTATATTTCATGGCCTGCGGGAAACAAGAATGTCATGTAAATGTTAGAATGTTAATTGGAAATTCTCTAAGATTTTAGCAGAAAAAACAGTGATATAGTAAAATATAATGGTGAAGGGAAGGGAGAACAATTCATACCTTGAATTTTCTAATCTGTTACTGCTAGTTATCCTCACTACTTGGAGACAGTAGACTCTCTCTATACATAGCAGACCGTAGATCAAGATAGTACAACTCTCCACCTCCACCATAGTTGAGAAACTCAAGCAGCTCTCCCTTATGATTACGTTTCTCTAATCTTCCTCCAATGTTTGATCCAAAAATTTGACCATCTTTAGTGATACATACGGGGCAAAAGCGGTCGTTAAGAAAGTCATGAATAGGTATAACCACACACTTAGTCCAAGATGACTGCACTTTATATTCTTTCATCATCCATATTTCTGCACTTGCACACCCTCTGACCTTGCAACACACACTCAGACATTCTCCCATTACCCCAAAA
>Ga0099825_1001861_pt1 | contig 27452 bp, 14 predicted proteins | sample SiratroredBW_FD_76838 | JGI IMG/M metagenome (GOLD analysis project Ga0099825, IMG submission 76838) | Root nodule microbial communities of legume samples collected from California, USA - Siratro red BW | ecosystem: Host-associated > Plants > Roots > Nodule | place: USA: California | collected...
GGTAACTAACTTGATGGGAGTCTGTTACAAATATTATTGATAATAACCAAATTAATAGAAATTGGTTATTATTTTATAATAACTGATGGTAACCAATTTGATGGACATTGGTTATATAAAGATTTAGGGTTCTGTCTCTGCAGTATGAGAGAGTTCTACATAATATACCATCAATAACGTGTGTGTAGATTAAAGTGACTAAAAGAGATAGATCGAGTCAAAGGAGAATAAAGAAAAGAGAATAAAGAAGATCTCTCATGGATCAAGATAAGTCTCTTTCACTATCTATTATGTGAGAATCATATATTCTAAGATCGTGTGGAATATTTATGATTAATTATTCCTATTATGTTTAAACTTACACATAATACATACAACGACGTGCTTGTCACCGTACGGATGTTTCAGATATTTTCCATTGGTGGAGTTACTTTATCAGTTTTTGCAGAGAATCAAGTTTGATTCTAATCGTTCGTTTTTAGAAAAAAGTTTCATCCTAATGGTTCATTTTGTTGAATGTAGACTTGTAGATTAGATGACAGGTTTGGATTGGGAATTTCGAGAGTTATCAACTGATGGTATGGTATGAAAGATTGAACGGACGCGTAGCAGTAATGGGTGGGCAGCGGTAAGTTTATATACATTTTACTTTTTCTAATAAATTAAAATGAAATTGTTTCACTTGAATTCATTAAAAACATTGACATAATATCTTTAATTTTAAATATTAAATTATTTGTTAGATATTTTTATTTTATTCTATAAAACTAATTTTAAAATTTTGACATCTTAAGACTTTCTTAGCCTCATATATTGAAAGTCGTAAGTAACTTGTATTTTTAATATCACGTTTGTTTCAAAGTGGATATATTGTAGATAAAAATGAATTTTGCATAAATATTATTTATATATATTCATATTTAAAAAAGCAAAGAAAGATTTACATAATATTAGGTATGGTAGTCTTCTAGATGTGAAGAGAAATAAGAAAAATATTACAATATAATAAAATGATTGAAATGTTTTTTTTTCATATAGTTATTTTTGGATAACGTAAAAGAGATTCTTCCAGCACTAGAGATTTCTAAAGTCATACTCAAAAATTCTCTTTCATCATTGACTAAATCTGAATTATCTGAATTTGTCATTAAAAACCTTAATTACTGTTTATTGTGTGCTTGCTTAATTGTCTACTTATCTACCTTTATTGCGACCTAAAAGTTATGGTTATGCTTTTGTAAAAGAGAAGTTACAATGGTTGGTTGGTCATATTGTTGAAATGTGAAGAACAATATTTATGAAGGTGGTTTAGTGGTGTTGGGTTGCGAGTTGGATAATGAGATCAGCTGGTAAGTGAATCAAATGAAGGTAGAGGTTGATTTTGAAGTGTTGTAACAATAATATAATTGATTATGGGGGTATGCATAATTGATTATGTTTGGACATTCTAGTGTTATTAGATCATCTAATGCTTAATGCTCGTTAGATGGTACAATGTTGCTAAACTGTCTAGTGTTTTGTTGACTGTCTAGTGTTGTTAAATTGTCTAATGTGTGTTAGACTGTCTACTATTGTTAAATAGTCTAATGTTATTATACCTTCTAGTGTGTGTTAAACTATCTAGTATTGTAAGACCGATTGTTGCTCGCTAAACGATCTAGTGTTATTAAATCTTCTATTATTCATCAGATGGTCTAGTGTTGTTAGATCATACAACGTTTCTTGTTTAGTACTAGACAACATTTTTTTAATCATAATCAATTATGCATAGTCCCATAATCGATTATCTATATTTTTTTTTCTAGTTGTAGTTACTATATTGTTTTCCAGCTTTGTTCACCTTTTGATTTGAGGGAACTTTGAATAACTTGGAGTAGTTAAGATTTTATTATAAGTGGATTACTGAATGAAAATTAATTTTTTAAGAGTTTAATTTATTAAGAATTTTAATTTCTTTAGGATTTTATTTTTTTAGGACTTTAATTTATTTAGTAGTATAATTTATTTACGAGTTTAAAATTTTTAGATTTTAATTTGTTTAGGATTTAATTTATTTAGGAGTTTAATTTATTTAGGATTTTAATTTATTTAGGATTTTAATTTAATTAGGATCTTAATTTATTTAGGATTTTAATTTAGCTCTTTGAATTTTTTTTTAGAAATTTTAATTAATTATGATAAATTACTTTTATGTTTTTATCTGGAAAAGACATTTTTCACATGGACAACGATAAAGATTGGTATGTGTATTTCGACAACGAAGAGATGGATAACATGATAAACATGAATTACGACGTTGTTGGCGTGGACTTAAATTTAATTTTACACCTACAATAATAAATACAATTCCCAATGGAAGTATCAACACTAATAATTCTTTGCATCATTGGTTAGGCATTGAGTATGCTGCATCTGTCAAATGATATGACAAACACTACTGCAAAGTTTATACCAGAAAAATAGCGACGTTGGTGGAAGTTGATGTCAGACTTGATGCAAACTAATCAATGTCAGGACATAATTCGCATGTGATCGAAATCATTAATTAATGTCGGCGGTTAAGGGGAGCTAGGTTCGTAAAGCATGCATTTCAGTGTACAGTCGAGAAACATGTTAAATTCATTCACATCATTGGACGTAATGTAAAGAACCAAAGTGTTTCATTATTTTTTCATCGAACTGAAGAGATAATGTCTCGTCACTTTCATATATTGAATGCAATTTTGATGTTGGAAGAAAAATTCTTAAAGCAACCATTTGGAAATGAGGTTCAACCTTATACCTTAATTATCCATACTTTAAGGTAACAATGTGAAAAACTTAAGTCTCAATTCACATACACCATATACGACTTCATTTTTAACTTACTCTATGATTTTCTACTCCTTAGGATTGTTTAGGGTCCATAGATGGAACTTATGTACGTGTCAAGGTCCCATAATTGAATGCTCCACGTTTTCGTGGAAGAAAGGATTGGTCAACACAAAATGTATTTGTAAATTGTGATTTTAACATGAAATTCACATATATTTTAGTTCGATGGGAAGGAAAAACATCTGATTCAAGAATATTGAAGGATGTACTTGTACGAGAAGATCCATTAGTTATACCTTAAGGTTAGTTGAAATTGTTTTGGTGTACTTTATGTTTAGTAATGAGTTACTACTTACTACTAATTAGTATAAATCTAATTATTGTAAGAAAATAATACCTTGGGATGTTAGTTTTATGTTAAAGGCACATATAATGACACCATATCAAAGTATTAGATACCTTCTAAAAGAGTACTCTCGAAGATGTCCATAAAATCCCCAATAGTTATTTAATAATTTTCATTCATTACTTAAAAATGTAATTGAATGAACATTTCATGTGTTGAAAAAATGATTCTAAATTACAGTTAGAGGAACTATAACCCATTACTCATTGGAGATGATGACGAATATAGTTTTAACATGTAGTATTATTCATAACGTTCTTCGTTGGGAGGGACACAATGATTAGTCTTTACTTGATGAATTTTATTAAAAGTTGATGGAGCAAGACATATAAGATTTGCTCTCCCAAGCCCATGAGAATGATTATAGGTTAAGCTCACACATTAGAGATAATATAGCTAATGAAATATGGAAAGATTATGAGAATAATCAAAATTATGTAATAATTTGTATTGTGAATGCCAATTTTTGTTCCTTTTATATATCTATTCATAACTAAATACTATCTTAACCCAATATCTAATTCTTGTGTTGTGGTTGGATGAGTTGTGTTTGCAATAGGTCAAATATGAATTGGGGAAAAAGTGTTATCTCAAAGCCATTTGCAAGTATCCATGAGTTCACAAAGTGGGTCGTGGACATGGATCTACACCTTCCATCAACTATGGTGGACGAGGCATGAACAGGGAGTAGGATCAATGGAAGTTGAACGACCTAAGCCTGTAATAACATTATTGACACTCTCTGCTAGTCTAGTTTGGAGATGTCAAAAACAGTGCCAAAAATAGGCAAAAGTTCTTAAAAGACATATATGTGAGGTCCACAATCTATTTAATAGACTTAGTAGCTCTGGTATAAGCATGAAATTTAATGTAATTTCGTAGTCGTAATTGAGCTCCTACAAGATGTTTGAATATGACAATTTTTTTACCTTGAAACTTCAAGTTAGCCAAAGTCAACCAATCTGACAAATAGTTGGTTAAGTAAGCTACATCTCCTAACAATCCTTCTAAATCGCCTACATTGAATGGTCATTGGTAAATGAAGTTTCACTTCATAGTAATCCCTCTTAGTTGCACGCAAACGACGAAATTCCGAATATATTTGCAATATACTAAATCAAATAAAGGATAAACGAGAACGTCTCGCCCATTTGCTATGTTAAATACTTAAACAAACTCATTAAGATAGATGTAGCTCGTAACTTGTGATATAAACACATTCATTAATACCTCAAAATAATGGAATTTGTATTCATATAAACTTGTCAGGTTTTCACAAAATAATATATCAAAAGTTACTAAAATCAATTACAACAAATTATAAAACCTAATAATGTTATACTTGTTCCCCCCAATCGATGTATTATCATCTATAGGTTGGCTAGATGTCAGGATATCATCAATAGGAAGAAGTCAACCCTCGTAGACAACCTGGTTTGCTTCAAGTTCATTAGTGGGTAGGACACCGTAAAGCAGGATTGACTGGTGGACGACCTGGTTAAACCCCTCATTGAATTGCCAACACGTAATCTTACAGCTCAACCATTTCTATTTCAAGTCAGGCCTTCTTTGAAACAACATCATCATTTGCTATGGTGGCCTCGATCAAGTTTTGCTCCTATTCCTTCAAATCATTGGCCAATGACTTCTCTTTCTTTTCCAAGTCTTTACACTTGTTTCCAGTTCCTTCTTGCCTGGTCTCTACCTTTTTGAGCTGCTCGTTCTAGGGCGAATTAGCTTTAAGTACAACCTTAAGAGAGCTAGCCAAATCAGCAAGCTCTTGCTTTAACTTCAAGACCTCAATGCCAGAGCCCTTGGCAACCTTGGAGTGCTAAATTTTAGCGAAAACAAGAGCTCTTTTTGCATTTCCAAACAAGTAGTTGTGAACTCCTTGGTAGAAGTTGACAATGGCACATATCTTCGTCAGGGAAAGTGAGAAATTTAACCCCTAATAAAAACTCCAAGTCATTGGCAAATAATTGCCCCATTGTGCCTGTATTCACATCTGATGTTACATGTCGAAACTCTTCGGTAAGTGACGAGAAGAATGCTTCTTGGACCGCTCCTTCCTCTTGTTTCTATTTTTAGTCATGGGTAGGGAGGTGGGGCAGGGGTAAGAGAGAGAGAGAGAGAGAAAGAGAGAGCTAAGTCTACAAACGAGATTGGTTTCGGTGACCTTGCTGGCTAGACGTTAGCAACACCTGAGTCCTTATTGGAAAATGAGGGCCCTCTTCGACCAAATTTTTTTTAACTATTCAAAGAAACCCACGCCTTGTTGAGCCATCACGCCTACCAACAGATCATTCAGCAAAGTTAAAATTGACCGATAAGATAACAATACAAGATAACACATGCCCTTCAAATTCACCCAACAATGTGGGAAGAGAAAAATCTTAAGTATCTTCCGCATAGGAAATCGAAAAAAGATCAAGGATGTCAAACATCTTCTTGTTGTCCTCAGTCAAGCACGACCTCGAAATAAAGGGAGAACATGAGAGTATTCCCATCGAAAAAATAACTTTGCCCGGTAGGCTCTATAGACACTTTGAAAAAAATATTTTTGAAATGTTTAAGAAGACACAAAAGGAGAAAAAAGAACAACCCCAGACTGGCTTATTAACAACAACCACCCAACGAGGCTAGTGGGATGAGAACTAAAATAATATAGATACACATGGGGCGAAGGGTTTAGGCGCAACATCTCTGCCAAAAGCTAAAAACCCTAAAGAAATGCCCAAGAATTAGGGTTAAGTTGTGTTAATGTCATGTTCATAATACACAACACAGCCATAGTAAACTACTCATAAGGTATTTAGAAATATGAATCAATCTGTAAAGATACACATGTATATATAGAAGAAATCAGTATTGTAAACTTTTTGGTCATGACATACGTTATTTATAGCTACAAAATGCTCTAGGGTCAACTCACCCTCCATAACACACTTGACGATCATGCACACACTTGTCGCATACGACTCGACCATAAACAACCACCTATATTTTGAAAATTGATGAGTCACATCAAGACTTACCCAATCATAGCTCGCCCTACGCAGAAGATCGCTTTTGGCTATCTCTACTATTAACTCATCGGCCTTGTCAGCGCGATCTACCCTAACCGAACCACCTGTGATCCTAACCTTTCTCCTACCATGCTCATTGACTCTGTAAAATCTCCTAAAGAGACACTACTTGTAGACTCGAAAAAAATTAGATAGGAAGGACATGATTACCTATGGAAATGAATGCTTTGCACTTAGCCACTATGGAAACTTATCGAATGTTAGATTATCGATCTACTATTTCATGCGTGACTTAAACTGAAGGAGACCACTCTTATTTATAGAAACTCAAAGGGCAATGGTCGAAAAGATATGGCCTCTTATCTCCCAAATAGTCACAAATCCCCAAAAGAGCTTACGTCAACATCATATCCCTACATTCAAACATCTTCGCCCTATGTCCTCAAGCCTGGGGGCAAGTGTATGGGTAAAATTGGGAATTACCCGACCCATAAACCAAGACACAATGAACTAAAGAAAGTGTAAATTTTTCTTTCAAACCACTATAAAAAAATAAGTCTCATCTCTCGCGACTACAACCCCTTGAACTTGGGAGGCAAGTGTATAGTGTAAAGACTGAAAAGTTATCGATCAAGTTTGAATCAAACACTTTTAAGCCAAAATAGATATATAATATAAATTTTTGGTTGACTACAACCAGCTAACCACCCTGACAGCAACAACCTGAAAAAAGCTACAAAGGACCAATCAATCACGTCACCAACAACCTGAAAAAAGCTACAAAGGACCAATCAATCACGTCAAGATCATACCATTTGAACCCTATAAACAACACAAGAATCTTAAGAAGAAAGAAAGATAAATGTATTCTGAATACTAAATTTGGCATAGAAAAACCTATTGTAAGTACCTCTCCCTTCACTAATAAAAGAAAAACTTAAAATGAATATTTAAACCTGAAGATTGCAATAGACCAGACAAATACCAAAAACCCTTTTTAGGCCCAATAAAAATAAATAATAAATGCTATATTTTGCATACAAGAATAAATTATAAACACAATAATTTATAAACCAATAATATTATATTTTTTATTAAAGGTTCAATTACTATTATTTTGATGTTTAGATAATCAATGTTAATCCATTATTATTATAAAAAATCAAATCCCTTAAATATGATAAAACTAATATATACATATATCATAAAATATGCATGTAAATATAAGCATGTATTTTATGAAATAAGATTATTTGAAAATGTAAAAAATGTGAATTTTTTAATATTATTTGTAGACATAATTAAAGAAGGATGAAAATGATAGAAATACTGTTAGATAATCCAATGAAGAAAAATTAATTGAAAAACTAGTTTTTATGATATGATAAATAGAATTTACTTATTATTGATAAAAAGTATTTATTATTGATCTAAGATATTTCTGGGACAAAAAGAAGATTGCATAAAGTTCTTTGATTAACTTATTATATAACTTTTATAAAAAAATATATCAAATCATCATGTCTAGTTTTCTAACCATAAATTATGATATTTTTTAATATTTGATTTCCATATAAATGTTACAACATAAATGTATGATGTGACTTCTAATAATGGTTACACTATTTTTATTAGTAGAGAGTAATCAGTCTATTTTAAGCAACTGTTTCGATTTCATAAAATATCAAGTATTTTTTAAAAGTCATGTGTAGACTCAGTTCATGATTATAGAACATTATTTATAAAAAAAAACATTATTTATAAAAAAAAAAGGTAGTTGTCACGTTTTATAGATATAATTTTAGAAGATAATGTAGTAATTTATTAATGAAAATTCAAACAATATACAATATAACAAAATTTTTACTTCAATATATATATATATATATATATATATATATATATATATATAAAAATAAAGCAGGTTAAGTCCAAATCATCATATTAAAAATATATATTATAGAAAAATTTATCCTAAATAGTGTTTCAATAATATTAATTTTATTAGGATAAATAAGATCTACAGTTATATAGGATTATATAGGATTATAAGTTGACCTAAACCATGGTAAATAAATGTCTCTTAAAAAGAGGAATATACCATATCAATTATAACAAATGAAATGTCGTAATCCACCTTACGTGATCATAAAAAAATCATGGGAACTAAGGTAGATTAACAATAAATGTTAACGAAAATCCATTCAAGTTTCAATGGAAGAAGATATCAAAACAAGCTACATTTTCAAAATGTGGTTTCTATTAACTTGTATCTCGGTATTTATAGGCAAGTAGTTCTCAGTTTGAGATTTGAAAGCTAAGGAAAAGGTGCATATGTTATCTTAGAATGATGTTTGAGAATTTAAGATAAATTTTAGATGAGTTTCCCAGAAAGAAACACAAGGCCAGTGGAAGGAAGGTTTGAGTGTGTTTTTGATTGGATTTTTGGTGATGTGACTCATGCATGGGAAAGCATCGAGCAGTCTTGAAAAGTTGAGGATTGATTGAAAAGACTAGGCTTTTAGTTTCAACATATAAATTATACTACCATAATTTTCAAAAAATTATTTTACTTTCTTTTTTTTTTCATGTGACTTTAAGATTATTTATATTAAAGTTTTTTTAGAACATTTTTTTTAAATTTATATAATATAATTTGAAATATTTTTCTTAAAGTAGAATTTTCAGAACATAGGAGCTGTTTGGGGTCGATGTGGCTGGGTCATGTTGTAAAATTGTAAAAGGTTAAGGGCAAAATTACAAATTTAGCAAAATATAGGAACTGAAAATGTATAAAAAGCATAGCAGTGGTAGCAGAAGGCGGCGTTAGAGTGATTTGCGCGGTGAGAATCTATGGGGGAGAGTGACAGAGGGAAAGGGAGAGTGAGCTTGGAGGGAGAGAAGGTGATACTGGTCCCTTACATGGAGGCGCACGTGCCGAAATATCACGAGTGGATGAAGGACCCTTCTCTCCTTGAAGCCACTGCCTCAGAGCCTCTCACCCTCCAACAGGAGTACCAAATGCAGCTCTCATGGTTCCAAGACCCTACCAGTTCACTTCTCTCTCTCTATTGCTCTTCCTCTAACCCTAACCCTAACTCTATCACTGTCTCATTATTCCTCACTTCTTGCAGAGGAGACCTTCATTATACTCGACAAGGACTTGCTTGTTGGACAATTCTCGCACGGCCAACCCCACCTTGAAGGTCGCTGCCCTTTTCTATTACCATTTCCGCAAATCACTTTTTTTTTTTTTTTTAAATATAACCAAATTTTAGCTGCAGCCATGGTTGGTGATGTAAATCTGTTCATGAATGATTTGGATGATCCTCACCTCGCAGAGCTTGAAATAATGATAGCTGAACCAAAGAGGTACCTGATTTCACTTCCGTTTCATCAACTAATTGTAAAATATGGCACAATTCTTATATGTACTTACATGATATGCCACTCAATAACTTCCTCTTTTTCTTTTACGTGCTGCTTCTTAGTCCTCATTGCTGCCTCTGTTTCATAGTACATTGTTTATCTTATATGACAAATGGGTTTCCTTTCTTTGTTTGACAAAAGAGAAAATTTTGGAGTGGATGAGGGTGCAGAGGTACATGTGTTGGGGAGAGACAGAGACCATAGGCAGAGCCAATTGAAATAAGTTGAGATTGTTTAGTAGCAGCACATTAGCACTATCTATGTATAATCCCTGTTCAATGGCTTCAAAGGTATCTATCTACACAAAAATCCAAGATGGCAAGAATGGGCAAATTCAAAAGCAAATTACTTGAATATCACCTTTCTGAATTTTTATTTCTTTGTTCATCTGAACCGTATCTTTTTGTGATTTTTCATCTCAAACATCTGAAGAAAATTTTTATTTGTTCTGAATTAGTTAATTATATTTGGCTTATGCCTATTCTTTTTTACTGCTGAAATTTGGTGTTTCTGTTGCAATTTTGAATCATACCTCTATTCAATCATTTTCCATATTATGAGCAGAATATGTAATTTCATACCACGGACATACTTTTTGAAGTTTATGTTATTTTTACTTCCCTACTCCGGGATCTGTGCTCCAACTTTTAATGCACCTGATTATGCAAGTGCAAGAGATAAAAGTCTTTCCTCTGTCTTCATCTAACAGCCTAAGGTTTTGGGCTGATTTGGTCTTTTGAGGCTTGGGCATGTCTGCACGTGTTTCTCTATGCACACTTCTGGGAGAAAAAAAGTTAAAGGAAAATATGAAATGAGTTTCTCCATATGTTAAAATTAGAACATGCATAGGTTAATTTGTAGAAACTGTCTCATATAAGTTCTCTAATTTTTTATTTTTAACTTGTGCACAATTTATTTTAGCTTGTGTAGAAATTCATTATACTTTTCCTCTTTTTTCTCTCTCGAAAAAGTGTTTATAGAGAAGTTTGTCCAAACAAGTCCTAGGTATTAAATCTCTTCATTCTAACCTTTGTATCAACTTTCTCTTTGCTGGCATAGCCGTAGGAAGGGACTTGCGAAGGAGTCTGTTCTGATGATGATCACCTTTGCTATCGAGAAGTTACGAATTAATATCTTTCGGACTAAAATTGGGGACTCAAATGGAGCATCCCTTGACCTGTTCCGAAAATTGGTTTGTTCGCTATTTTTTCTTTTATATTTCCTTTTATATTGAAGGAATGATGCATCTTACAACTGTACATTTAACTTATTTTTGAGTGGTTATGAGATAATGATGCTTTTTAACAACATCTTAAGTTTGCTCAACATATTCTTTGATTTTAGAGACAGGATCATTCAATAGATTGATTTCATGTACTCCCGTGTCTCTCTCTTCCAAGGGTTGTTAAGTTTTCTGAGTTTGACAAAGCTCATGGATTTTGTGTAGGGGTTTGTGCAAACTTCATATAGCAGCATCTTCAAGGAGGTGAGTGCATTTCAATTTCAATGGATTCCCTGACTGTCAGGCTAAAGACATATGCTTTGTTCTCATATAGTTGAAAGTGCAACTTATTATTTAAATTTAGCTTAGGAATCTAACTTTCCTTTTCTCAAATAAATTCGAGTTAAAATACATATGCTTTGTGCTTATTTAGTACGAGGTACAATCTAATTGATTATTGTAAATTGATGTCGGGAATGTAAGTTTCCTTCAAAATCCTATTCTTAACTATTATAGACTTATAGTGGTGGTCATGTTTTTAAGTTTATAACACATAGAAACCCAGGATTAAAAGAATTAAAGTACAACAACACGCTAAAGAACTTTAAGCCCTAACAAACTTTGTACACAAGAACAAAACCATTCCCAAAATAATAATTAACACACTGTACGCGTAGAAATGTTTGTGTCATTTACAAATAATCTAAATTGATATTGGATCTTTGCATATTTCTGTATCCTCACTTTCTTCCTATGGTAATGGGTATTGTGAAAAATAGGCTAGATTTTATTTTTGCTCCTTTATCTTATTTATAAATTTCAGTTTGGTCACATATCTTTTAAAAACATTATTTTGGTTCTTCATCTTTTAAAACTTGCTTGAATCAATTTGGTCTTTCTAAAATAGTTACCATTGACAATAGGATTTTTTAAACCAATTTTTTTCTGATTCAAAACGTCATACTTGTTCTATTAAATTCACTTACATGTAGAAATCGACATTTCTTCAAAAAAAGGGTCATAAATATGGTGAAATCTGAGTCCCACCAGCAGTAAAAAAATTGAAAAATGCAATTTTAAATTTTTCAGTTAGTCGTGTGAATTTCATTGTATTTTTGGTGATTTTTATTTGAACATCAGTTGAATTCCGTAGTTTTTATCTAGATGAATTTAACAGGAGAAATTTCATGTTGAGTTATTCAAACTTCTATCTTAAAATCGTTTTTTAGTGAAATATCTCCTGTACATTGTGGGACTGTTATGTCAGGGAGGTGTTGGTATTAGAATAAACGTCCAACATTCCAACACTTTAACCAAAAGGAGTGTCTACTTCGTAGATTTTAACCATTTTTCAGAACATCATAAATGTTTTGATAAATAATGAAAACCTTTAGCTCATGTATATCCTGAGCTGTATATCGGAAACTTCTTCCTTTTATGTTCATTTAAAGGAATAGAAAGTCTACCTGTTTGATAATGGTACCTTCTCGGATGCTGTTATCTCTAATGCTCGAACACTCCTTTCCTACCAATATGGCCTTTTTATCTTGATATCTAGTGCCTGAATCACGATTTACTTTTGATTAACTTTGTATACTATAATGTTTCACATTTATGTTACGAATCATGGTTTTGAGCCAATAACAGTTTTGGAGTTTGTCTTCTTCCTTCTCTAGACTGTAATAATCGGTCATTCCTATTTTACAGGTCACTTTGGAGTTGCAGATAACGCAGTCCACGAAAGAGGAGATGCTTGGTTTAATGAAAATGGTAATCAAACATACATAAACGTAGCAATATCACTTCCAGTTTATTTATTGGTAAGAGAATGATCTCTCCTGTTGCTATTTTGTTTTGTGATATCCGGCTAAAGCCAAACCATGCTAAATTCTGACATTATTCATGTAAATACTACCTCCTCTAAGTTTAATAATCTGGAACTATATTAACTGCAGACATGTTTAGCGTATTTTATGTTTTTCTTTTAGAAGGAACAATAGATACGATGCGCAGGAGAAAATGCTTCCGAACTGATTATGTTTTTCGGTTTTTTAAAGTATCATTCAACTTCAAGTCCAGTAAGATATGGTATAATGGTCGAGAAGCTTTGAACATATTGGAACAACTTCTCTAATCATTAAAGGGTAGGAGTGTTAGCTTTTGAAACACTTTTTGTTTTAATTTTCACAAATAGTATTATGTTAGACTCAATTATCACATCTCAACTATCATAAAAAATCTGTCTCTGTAAAGTGAGATTTTTAGCTTCATTGGAACGAAGTAGTTCATTATTCCAAACAATTTTGAAAACATGATAGAATTGTATGACAGATTGATTGTTAAATAGAGTGAAATTGTTTGTGAAATCACTTTAAAATAAGTGAAAAATGTGTCCTTGCTTTAGTGCTTTCAGCTTCATATTAAATGTGGATGAGTTAATTACATTTAGAATTGCAAAATTGGTTTGATGGATCATGATAGTGTCCAGAAAATATTTCACCTATTTAATCTCATGTTACTATATATTGATTTTTCTTATTTATAGTCTTTTATTTAAAATTTTATAGAAATATATGTTAAAAATGTATGTTATGTTTTTAATTAATGAAATTTGGGATAATTATTTACTTTTGATCCCACAAATTTAAAAGGTTTGTTTGATTTCTCAAAATTGAAAGTATCACTATTTATTAAATAGTATATTGATTTAATTAAGTTTTAAGTTTTCCATAAATTTGAATATTTTAAATTTAGTTTATGTGTTTAAACAAAGGGGTGTATTGGGTAAAGAAGGTAATAGAAAAACTTGGTTCAATCATTTCTTAGGAATGTGAGAGTTAAATAAAGATTTCTTCTTTGAGATTAACATGGATGAAGATAATCATATAAGAAATGTTTTATAGGTAGAAAAAATCAGTATATGCAAGAAGGAGGACTGCATGTCATGATTTTGGAGATGTATTGTTTGATACAACATATCTAACGAACAAGTATGACATGTCATTTGTTTTGTTAATTGGGGTCAACCATTATGGAGAATCAATTATATTAGGATGTGGATTGTTGTCTTCAGAAGATACTAATATTTTTGTATGGATATTCGATTGTTGGTTGCGATATATGTCTTTTCAGGCTTCACATGGCATTGTGACTGACTAATGTCAAGTAATGAAAAATGTCATTTCTCTTGTCTTTTCCTAAACATCCCATAGGTGGTGCTTGTGGTACATTTTGAAAAATTTATCGAAAAAAGTTGTGTAGGTATACTGAATATAAGACAATTAAAAAAGTATTGAAGTTGTGGTGTATGAGTCTAAATATATTGAAAAATTTTGAATTTGAATGGGGTAATTTCATAGTAATCTTTTGGTTTTTGCAGAACAAATGGGTAGGTTCCCTTTATGCTGAACTTCAATGAGGGGGTTTTCTATTTTCTTAAAAGATAAATTTTGGGTCGGGATGTCAACAACACAAAGATATGAAGACATGAATGTCTGTTTTAACGGGATATTAATTTCATGATAATCCTACAATAATTTGTCTGATGATATGATAACATTTTGATACACAAGGTCGAGTAGGAGAATGAGACAAACTTTGTCTCGTTGAATTCCATCATTCCTTGTTGTTCACCGTCTTTGATTGAACGATTTCAAAATGTATACGCTAATGTTAAATTTATAGAAGTTCAAACTAAATTTAGAGCTAAGATGAATTGTCTTGTCTACAATGTTCTCGTTAATGATAAGCATGAACCTTTAAAGTAATGGAGGAGTCGATCACTAATGATCACAGTTGTGAAAGATTTTTTGTCATCCACTACAATCGAAAGACCAGTGACTTCCAATGCAAATGTCTACTGTTTGAGTTTAGGGACATAATTTGCAAACACTTTCTAGTTGTACTTACCCAAGAGAGACAGAAGCTTGTTTTGCAAAAAAAGTGTACTGCAAAGGTGAAGCAAGAATGTTTGTAGAAAACATACTTATGTTAGAGCATCATTTAACTTGAACGATAAAATCCTACATATTGAACGATATGATGCTATGTTAAAGATTTTTTGAAATGGCTGAGATGACATGCTAGAAAGATGAAACAACAGATTTATTATTTGGCTATATCGAAGCATTTATTAAGTTTAATGATATTTATGTAAAGTCAATTACATAACACTATAATGCGCTCCAAGCAGTCAACAACACGGTCAATAATGAGGATTGTACTAATGACAACTCACTTCAAATATACGTAGCCTTGTGGCCCTTACAAGAAAGGAAAGACCAAATACAAGAAGATTACAATTCGGTTATGAGAAACTTAAAAAGCAAAAGAAGTCAATCTACATAAATATCTACATAAATATCTTTAAGCTTGACAAACATTTCAATATAGCCAAATAATAAATTGACCGAATAATAAATCTGTTCTGTCATCTTTCTCACATGTCACCTAGTAATTTGGGAAAATCTTTGACATAACATCATAACGTTTAATATGTGGGAGTTTGTCCTTCAAGTTAAACGATGCTCTAGTATAACTATGTTTTATGCGAACATTCTTGCTTCACCTTTACAATACATATTTTGGCAAGACAAACTTTTATCTCTTGGACAAGTACAACTGCAGAGTGTTTACAAATTATGTCCCTGAACTCAAATAGTAGATGATGAAAACTTTCACGGTTGCGATCATTAATGATTGACTCCTCCATCACTTTATAGGTGTATGCATCTCTTTTGACAAGAACATTGTGAATAAGGCAATTGAACTTAGCTCTAAATTCAGTTTGGACTTTTGTGAATCTCGCATGGGTGTATGCATTTTGAAACTATTGCAAGGAAAGATGGTTTTTGATGAGACAAAGTCTATGTTGTTCTCTTTCTCGACCTTGTGTGCCAAACCATTATCATATTGTTGGACAAATTGTTGTAAGATTTTTGCAAAATTAATATACCTATAAAAAAAGGGCATTTATACTTTCAAATCTTTGTGTTGTTGACATCGCGACTCAAAATTTATCTTTCAATAGGAATTTATCATGACGTTCGATATCTAGGGAACCTAACCATTCGTTCTTAGACAACCGAAAGGTTGTTATGAAATTACCCCATTCAAAATCGTTTAACATGTTGAGACTCATATATCATAGCCTTCAATGTTTTTTTAATATATATCATAGCGTTCAATGCTTTTTTAATTGCTTTATACTCAGTATATCTATACAATTTTTCTGATAATTTTTTTCATAATGTATCACAAGTACCACCTGGGGCATGTTTTGGGAAAGACAAGAGAGATGACATTTCATTACTTGACATTGGTGAGTCACAATGTCATGTGGAGCCTAGTATACATCGCAATCAACAGTCGAATAATCATACAAAAGTATTGGTGTCTTCTGAAGACAATATTCTACACTCTAACAAAATTGATTGTCCATGATGGTTGACCCCGACAAAGAGAGCGAATGACATGTCGTACTTGTTCGTTAGATATGTTATATCAAACTATATGTCTCTAAGTCATGTCATGCAGTCCTACTTCTTGCATATGACCATAAAACATTTCTTATGCAGTTATCTTCATCTATGTCAATCTCAAAGAAAAAATCTTTATTTAATTTCCACATTTGTGAGAATGTTTAAGAAAAGCTTTTTTATCACCTTGTTTACCTAAGACGTGTTTTTGTTCAGACACATAGTTTCTTATGTCTTGCTCCATAAATGAAAAGTTTTCATAACCTCCAACCTCATGGATTAATGATAGGAAAGTTTTGTTCAACCTAACCCCAACCTCAGCGTTCATCTAAAGTGTCATTTTCACTCTTAAATTGATGTTCTTATTCTACGAAACAACTTTGACTTAGTTGGAATAAGGTTATGAGAATGTTTATCCAGGAAATGACGTACTATTTAGCCTCTATTTTGGTGAATTCGGACGAGACATTCATAGGCTTGGGTTGGTTGAGTTTGCTTTTCTACAGGGATAGTTGACACATACTTGACATGTCTGGAGCAAACTAAAATGAAGTATCGCAATTTATTGTTAGTTCCTTTCTTGGATGTTTTTGTCATAATACCAAATCCGTTTTTAATAACATACTGGTGGTAGAAGGTCTTGCCATCATTAGGACTTTCAAAACATATGTCAACTGTGAGACAAGATACGTTCTCTATATCCAAACCTTCTTGGTTAAGTTCGGTTGACCCCTGACATTGTTCATTCTCTACAATATCATTCAATGACAACATACCGTTGTCTATTGAACAAATAAGCTGAAAATAAGATTTAATTAGTATAATAATCTCACAATATTTAATCATTATAATGACAACATATCGTTGTCTTTCAAAAATCTGAAACCTATACTTGATATATCATAATGACATTAAAGTAGATCATTTAGGTTATAGTGTAATAAAAATACTCTCATTTAAATTTAGAGTATGAAGTATCCCAACCATTGTAACAATTGTACCATAGTTATTAAGATTAACTACGTAGTACAAAGTAATAAAACTAAATGAGCTAACCTGGCTTTCCGTTGAATGCGGTGGCTTTCCATTGAATACGGTAGTTGGAACAATGTGAAGATGAGAAAGTATTTCACGTGTTATATATATGGCAAAATGATGGCAACCTACCAACACCAACAACATTGGTGGTGGTAAGTATGCATTGACAAGCATTAAATGCATGGAAAAGTTGACAACGATCCATGCAAAGAACTTCTGACATGCAAGGGCAAAAAAGTAACGCTATGTCAAGTTAAATTGCATGGGATTTTAAGGGCATATCAGGAAAACAACTAATGGGTTTTGAAATGTCCCATCACTTAATGAAACCTAACAAAGTCCCTCGATATCATCTGGAAGTTTTCTTTTCTTTAAATTTTGACGTTTTGTCTTTTCTTTCACAACGTTCAACTTTTTTTTTGGTTTTTTTTTTTTTGCAGTTGTGAAAGAGAAGAAATGGAATGATGGGAGAACTTGACATTGATGTATCTGACATTGGGTCGTATGTTCGTCGATGCAATTCCATAACAAATTTTATTCTAGAACTAGTTGGTAACATTCATGTAATTTTAGTTAATTATAGCTCCTCCCAACCCTTACAAACACATGATTTCCTAAACTATATATATGAGGAAAGTGATAACTGTGATTTTAGTATCAATGAACAACAATGAGCGAAAAAATTTATCAAATTTCATGGTATATTTTTACAGCCCTCCTCATGTTATGTGTACACGTTAAATAAAAGTTGCTGCAAAAAATAATTTGGCTTTGTTTTACACGATTGCTCAGTACAGAAAATGTTGACTAAGTATTAATATCGACAAACATTAAAACTATAACATGCTTAAGCTTACTAGCTTGTCTTGTGAAGACAATTTAACTAAATGGTCTTGGAGACATGTTAATAACGGTTAAGGTAATAGTGAATTCAAAAAACATTTTAACTGGATTATTTTTAATCAATACAGACTGTGACATGAATTGCTAAGAAAAGTGTGCCCAAAAAGGTTTTACAAGATCCTGAATATGGTTGAGATTGAAGTGGGATGCGTGTTAATACTTAAAAATGTAATGTATTACCTAAATCTACTTATGATCACTGCTATGATTTGTGCTTTATTTCTATAAGTTATTACATCTTAGGTTTGTTGTGTTCAGCCCAAACAAGTTGAACTTCTACTTAAATATAATACAAAGAAATGTTGTCAATGTATTTTGATATTCTTACATGTAATAAAAATATAAACTAAATGCATTTTTCCCACCAGAACAACTGTAATTTTGTAAATTGATATGGTTTTTAAGTCTTCAAATGTAGTAGTTGTGAGTCCAGAGACAAATTGGTGCGTGCTTCGATCCCAATCATAAGGGAAGAACCGTCACTGGGTAAATAAGGATATTGCTGTGGCTTTACAATGATTGGGCAACTTTGAAGGACACATTGACCATATTCTGTCTGTCATTCCTTATGTCTGTGCAGATCCAAACATCATTGCACTGTTGGATCCCGTTGACATAGCCAACGACGCCTAAGGATAACTATGACAATGGATCCAAATGTCTGTGTTTAATGTCCCCATAGTATATTTAGAGATGTCAATTAATATTTTAAACACCGTATAAATTTGATAAAAATGATTGTATATGTTATTTGTTGAATTAATATGTAATGTTTGGTATATATAAAAGCTCAAATTTGAATGGTATAAATATGTAAATCATATGTATAGATATGTGTGATATAGTGTTCAATTTTGTGAGGTTTTGCAGGACATTCATGACATCCACGTCGAAGTGGTTGTCGTGCTAAACTTGTGTGGTTTGCTCTGTGAATTTTTGAATACCCTGTTTACATGACCAAACTCAGGTTTGCAACTTTAATACATTTTGGAATGAATCATGTTTACTGAATTCATTATCATTTTCTTTTCACTTGTCGTCGTACGATTTAACATGGAAGGTCGTGCATTAGAGGCGTCACGCCCACAACCAAGTGGTTTACTCGGTTGATGTATGTGGTTTGCATGGATAACAATTTGAACTCCTATATTTAAGTTTGGAAGTCCAATCATTGAACCTGAAAATGTTTATCAACCAATCCAGTTGGTGTTGATCTTTCAACATTTTCGTTTCATTTGTAGTCCATCCAGGTCAACATAGAAGCTGCTGCAGTGAAATCATGACACCCTTATCAAAGTGGTTCACTATGTGCATGTATATGATTTGCTTCGAATAGTTTTTGAAGACATGTGTTCAACTTTCTAAATTTAGCCATCCAAGTTTAAAAATTGTGTCCTCGATCATAACAATGTGGTTTTGAAGAATTTCCTTGCACTTGTCGCCCTATGAGTTCAACAAGAAGGGCCTTGTAGTGCTATGCCATGACATCCACGTCCAAGTGATTTACTCGGTGGATGTATGTGGTTTGTTTGGTAAACAATGTCATCCTTCAACCTGAAAATGTTTAATCAATCCAATTGATAATGATCTTTTAATATTTTCGTTCCATTTGTCAAACATAGATGAAATTTGGGCCAAGGTCATTACACCCACATTCACTGATTGCCCAAGTTAATATATGCAGTTCGCTGGGTATAACTATCGGATAAAAATATCCAATTTTGATATAAACTTTAGTATGTTTGTACCATCATTCGATTATGCACAAACTTCATAACGTACTTAAGTCACATTTAAATTCACTTCAAAGTCATAATATTAGAGATGTAATATGTACATAGATCGAGGAAAGAAACAACATTGTTTCATATACAATTGGCAGTTAACTTAAGTATTAATCTTCGACAACATAGTCATTCGATGGATGTTATCGTCATGGGTCACCCATTTGCCAACTAACTTTTTCATGTATCGTAGAATTTCTTTCTGAAAATAAGAAAAACCCTATCAATTTATATAGTACATAAATCAACCAACGACATCAATGTGACAATAATACAACATTACAAATCTCTGAGTATTTTGGCATTATTTGGTCCTGAAACCTTTGCACACCGTCCCACATCTCTATGTTTTTAACCACCAGTAAACGACAATCAAAAAGAGAAATTGTGATCGAACATCAATGAATACAAAATAAATGCCTTCACTTATGTCGTAAAAATAACAACGAAGTGATTAAAATTTACAAGTTAAGTTGTAAAGGAACGTCATGCTCGATGAGTTTTAAAGGGAATAGATTTTTCTAATTCAAAATGTTCCACAAGCCTAAACAAGTGCTCAAGGCGGTATGCCTGCTACCATTAACACACTATTAATAACACATAACATGTCCTAAAAAGGGAAACATTTGTCATGCTAATCATTCAACCACGACGAAAGGACGTGAACTTACCACTACTTTGTCAATAGCCTTGCGACTCTTATTTTTGTGTCTAAGAGAGTCAAGAACAAATATCTCTCTGTTACGACAATTGATGGTGTAACATCACTAGTGATCTTCATTAACTGAAGGGACAAACTACAACCAAAATAAAATTAATACATTATTCAACTTGTTTAATATTCTGCAAACTATTGAGGATAACTTATAAAATCAGCGGAGGGAATATCTTGAAGATGAAGCATTCCTTCTGAATAAAATGATTCATAATCCTTGTACTTCCAAACACGCATTTTTGAAACTTTGCTCCTTCACTTTACTTTCTGGTTTTTCATATCCTCAATAACCATTGTTTGCAAAAATTACATTCAGCAATACATATAAACTGCAATTTCAAATTTAACATATTATAAACAATAGATTAAGGCAGATCCGTTTGATCATCCTTGGATTTTTTAATTGTTCATACAAACGCAAATAATATAACCTACAAAGACTTTGCCCACTTAATTATAAATGAAATTATATAATAAAATTGAGAGAATGGGTTTACGTAGTTATTCGATTTGGCCCGAGACTTCAATGGCAGAAGGTCACCTTTGGTAATCACATGGCGGTCAATAGTGACCACAACACTACGAAAACAAAAACATAACATGATATAACCTTTTTCAATCTTAACAATTTAAAAATCGAAATACATAATATGAACACATCAGTTGGCATTGTCGTTCTGAGACCTTGTAAATCTTTCAAAAATTAAGAACAGGGCTCAAAGGGTCAACGTCAGTCACATGCCTCAAAGGACTGACATTCCTGTCATGCATGTCACCCTTGCCAGGGCTTACATTGTGCTCAGGCTTGTGAACAACTGTTGTCGCTTGTGGGCACGATGAGGATAGTCCCCGCAAACCCTTCACGGTTTGTACTTAGCAGTTGCTCGTCGAATTTGTTGTTCAATGGCAGCTATGAGGTGATCATTAGCCTTGAGTTTCCCTGTGGCATCCAGAAGTTGTTGGGACATACAATCTTCCCAATTATGAGAGCGAGAACCATGCCTACCATCCATGCCCTTACGAATTGAACATGAGGCTACAAAAGACTTTAGGGCTTCATACAGTCAATTTGCTTTTCCTCATCAGTGAGTGCCTAATCCTAAACAACCTACAAAATTTTTACCTCATTGTTAATAATAATAACATAATTCACCAATAGCATACAAAATGCATAAACTATAAACAGTACCTGCTTTTTCAAGAATGCAGTTTCAATATTTGAAGACCTCATTATAATAGCAGGCCATTTAATCATTCGTAGGAAGGAAAAAGTAGAACTCATTCCCATGTGTTGTACTGCCCACAACTGTTGCAAAGAAACATATGTTTTGTTCAAACAAACATACCATATGAAAATAATTATACTATACACAATCAAACATAAAGACCACAACAATAATATGCTATATGAAAACAATTATTCTAACCTGCAATTTTGCCACATATCCAGACACTTACATGACAACAATGTTATTTTGGTGATTGTACAACTGAGAAATATAGTTGAAACTCTTAACTAGTAACCATAAACAACTGCTCCTAAATTGTACATATGTAAATTCTCTAAGTTATCTAAACAAGTAAAATAAACTGTAGTAATGATCCTAGAAGAGCGAGGAAAATAAAAAGTACAAAATGTAAGTAATATATCCAGCCTGCAAAAGTCATCAACGTTTTTCTTCCCTATTTATTGTATTGTCACTGAGTTTGGCTATAATCATATTTACAGTAATATTGTTGTGCTCAAACAACTGGTTAACCAAACTTGGAACACAATCTTCAAAGTTAACCTCCTCCCCTACTACCCCCAACCCCAAGAATATACATACATCCAAAACAGAAAATGGGACTAAATATTTCCTAACCCGAAAACATAGGTACAAACTAGACCACCTACTGGAAAATTCCCTAACTACAACAGTGGAAATTTGAATTGGCTCTTCCAAGCACAACAATCACTTGAAGGGAGTAGTCTCCAGCTTCTGCCTTTGGAATGGAAACATTTGACGATTAATTTGGAGAATGACTTCAATTTGCATCCTGTGCCTCACTCTAAGCTGCAAATAGGAAAAAAAACGCAAACAATTGACTATGTTTTCAGGAATTACATATTTAAAAACGAAATCTAATTTAACAAATCACTTACCTTTGATTGTCTATCCTCAACTCTAGCAAATACTTTTGCAGCCATGTATTTGTACGAAAGAAACTACTACCAAAGAAAATAACCCCATTAGTCACATATGTAGAGTACAATCAAGAAAACTAAAAACTTGCAATTGGGTCTTGAAGGTTCTTGTGAGTAGGACTTTCGCATACATCTAAGTGCTTCGGTCAGGAGGCCTTTGGCAAACATGTAAATAGATAGATAGAAACCACCAAGGTGTGAAACCAAACCAAAACCAAAACTAAAAGATGTTTTTTGTGATAACCTAAGTGGTTCAGGGAGCAGTATTTTTGCATATGTGTATGAGAGATGGAAACCATCAATGTGTCAAACCAACTGAGAATAGGTTTTCTGTGATGACCTAAGTGGTTTAATGAGGACCACATTCGCATACATACATGTAGCAAAGATAAAACCAACAAGGTGTCAAAACCACCCAAAAGAGGTATTCTATGTTGACCTAAGTGGTTGAAGGAGGAGGATTTTGGCATACATACATGAAGCATATATGAAACCACCAAGATTTGAAAATGCCAACACGGAATGATTTACTCTTGTTAGGTAAGTGGTTCACCGAATAGGACATTGGCATGCATAAATGCCTTAGAGATGGAAACAAGCAATCTACAACAAACTAAGAAGTGATTTACTATGTTGACCTATATGGTTCATTGAGTAGGACATTAACATACATACATGCCTTAGAGATGGAAACTAACAAGGTGTGAAAAACCTAAGGCAGAATGGTTTACTCTGTAGACTTAAGTGGTTCACCATGTAGGAAATTGGAATACATCTAGCAAATATGGAAACAAACAATAAAAAACAAATCAAAAAGTGGTTTCCTATGAAGACCTAAGCGGTTCGGTGAGGAGGACATTCACATACATACATGTAGCAAAGATGGAAACCATTAAGGTGTTACACCAACCCATAAAAGGTTTTCTTTAATGACCTAAGTGGTTCAATGAGTAGAACTTTGAAATATATACATGTAGCATATATGAAACCACCAAGGTGTGAAAATACAAACACAAAATGGTTTATTGTTATTAGGTCATTTGTTCACTAAGTAGGACATTGACATACATACATGCTTCAGAGATGAAAACAAGCAATCTACAATAAACCAAGAAGTGGTTTACTCTGTTGACCTATATGGTTCACTTAGTAGGACATTGACATACATACATGCCTCAGAGATGGAAATTAGCAAGGTGTGAAAAAATCCAAGACGGAATGGTATACTACGTTGACCTAAGTGGTTCACCGAGTAGGACATTAGAATACAAGTAGCAGATATGGAAATCAACAACCAACAAAAACAAACCAAAAAGTGGTTTTCTATGAATACCTAAGTAGTTCACTGAGGAGGACATTCACGTACATACATGTACCAGAGATATAAATCACGACCCTGGAATGCCCCAAGAAGTGATTTTTTTTTTTTTGTAAGGAGAAGGACATTGACATACATAAACGAAGCACGGATGGAAACCAACAACTTAAAACAAACCAATAAAGGAATTTTTCGCTAACCAAAGTGGTTAATAAGGAAAAATTTCGCATACATGTATTAGATACAAAAACCAACAACCTAAAACACACCAAGAAACAATTTTTATGATGACCTGAGTACTTCAGAGAGGAACATGTAACCGATATAGTACCAACACTGGTTTCAGTTCATGCTTCATATCAAGAGCAAAAGATACACTTCAATGACGATGCAAACCTTCAATGGCGCTCACTGAACACAAATCCTTCGAGAATCCCTCAAGCTAGCTGTTCGCCCTCTGATTTAACGGTGCAAAACTTCGATTATGCTCTCTGAACACAACCTTCAAGAAACCCTAATAAAAGAAGTCATCATACGCGAAAGCTCTTTCTTTTTTCTATGTTCTCTCTCCTTCAACACCCAAATGAAAGTTTTTTTTTTTTCATCTCTTTTTGTTGATGCTTCATTTCGCAATTTAAATGACATTTTAAGTGCTTGCAAGATGACAAACGCATTCCACGTAAGATAAGTGAGGGTAACATTTCTCTTTCATCGCCAACTCAGACAAGGGGTTCCAGATAGCAGTGTCAAATAAGGGTAATGTTGAAAGCGGTGTCAATGTATAATGTCGTAATGCATCTGTATTATAAAGCTCTTGTTACAAGTTTGACATACACCAACTAGTGATTATCCGAATTCAGATATGTGCTAACTTTAAGAAGCTGTTTGTATCTACAGATCGAAATAAAGTAACGAAGAAAGGCGAGATTTATTTAGAAAAATGAGACAAAAGTATTCAAAAAAAGGATAAAAAATCATCCCTTTAAACTTTCTTTGCACAATATCAACAATTTTCGAAGAAAGTTTTATTTTTATAATTAATTAAATAAATGAATTTAATAATAATTAAATAAAATATAAGAAAATGTTTAAATTTTTATTTTAAAACAATAAATAATTGAAAAATATATAATAATTAAATTTATCATAAAATAATAATATTAAATAAAAATAAGTTAAATATTTTTTAATATATATTTCATGTTAAATATTTAAATAAAAAATAAATTTAATAATATTATAAATATTAATAAACTAGAAAATTAGAAAGTATTAATAATAAATTATAAAATAATAATAATAATAAGATAATTTTAAAAAAAATAGTAAAATTGTAAATAATAATTGCAATAATAAAAAAATATAAAATTAAAATAATAAATTTATAAAATAAAAGTAATAATATTAACAGTAATAATTTATTTTTAAATTTAACTTTATTTATAAATTATACGTAATCTATTTTATCTATTAAAAAATTTATTTTATCAATTATACCTATTACATCACTTATAAATTTTGATAAACTTTTATTTTATTTCTTGTTATCTTTTCCTTAGTCTAAATACAGACACTTTTATCTCAAATCAACTCAAATTTACCTTCTCAGATCCATTATCCATTTCAAACAAACTCTTAGTGATTTTTCTGAACATATTTCACAAATATTGTGAACATATGTCTTACTATCAAATGGAATCAAATGAGGTTATTTCTTTGACTGTCAAATTATCATTTCTTTTTCTTATGGTTAAACAATTTTCATTTTGAAAATTTGTTTCAAGGCCTTTTTTTTATTTTTTATATGACATTATTAGCTTGTTAAAATAAGTGAAAAAAAATAAAAATTTGGGCTCATTTGTTTGTATGCATATATACATCGGTAAAAACTTCCTGCATCCCATCACTTTTAACTTGCACCCCATCATTTTTGGAAAGTTCCAAAAACACCCTTTAAGTAAAAAGTATATTTTGAAAAATATTTTTTAAAAGCATATTTTGAATTTTTTTTTTTGAATAATAAAGGCTTTCCGAAAAGTATTTTTCAAAACATAATATTTATATTTTGGAAAAGACTTTTTGAGATCTATTTCTGAAAATTATTTTTTAGAATATAAATTTTATATTTCAAAAAATCTTTCCAAAAATTTTTCAGAACACATTTTTCAGAAGTTAATAGTATGGGTATTTTTGGATTTTTGATGGGTGCGCCAGCACTAATGGGCTGAAGGAAGTTTTTGTCATATACATCTTGAGCCTTTTAGCTGGATGTTTGCTTTTACTGCCTCTTTTTTACATACACTACAGTTTTTTTTAAGAAAGATAAAGTTTGAACTCATTTTACTGACTCAATAATTTCACTGTTTGCACTCTCTTTTTTACTTGGTACAACCCTATTTCTTCTTTTAAAGAAAATAAGGCAAAACCTGGACCCATGTGTTTGGCCCAGTATTTTACTATTGCCCACTTTTTTTATAAATATATTACTGTAATTTTTATATATAATAATTAAATCATTTTTTGACTTTACAACTTGTAAATAAATTTTGGGTACTTCGCCATGTGTCATCTCATATTTAATAATTTAAAAATAATTAAATATGAATATTTGAAAAATCAAGCTTGAGTATTCGCATTATCCTTCACATCATCCCTTACTTAAAACTTTCTTTGGAAAATTAAAAATATGTTTCTTTAAAATAAATTTCACGCAAATAATCATTAGTATCGGTACATAGTTTATATTATCTCTATTTATGGTGTAACTTGTCAACAATATCATGAATAGTCACTCTCAATATCTTGTACTTTAAATGTGAAATAAAAAATTGTAAAATCTTAAAAATATGAAAATTTTGAAAATTAAAAAATATCAAAAATAAAAATACTAACTTAGAGTGGATAATAATTTTTGAGTTATAATATCTATTATACAAAATATTATAAATATAGATGTTGACTGACATTAATTAACATTTTACTTAAACCACACAAAAATTTTATGTGTTCTTATTCCTTTTTATTTAAGTTTTTGTCTGTTCTTACAGTTTAGTTATTATCATTTTACTTATTTTTGTTAGTAGAAGATCTAATGAGTTTGTAAACTATTTCTTAAGTTATCAAAATTTTATA